>WNGD01003453.1_pt1 | contig 23770 bp, 15 predicted proteins | sample 5400671 | NCBI WGS metagenome assembly WNGD01 (sample SAMN13153369, study PRJNA577476) | soil metagenome | isolation source: 40 cm soil or saprolite under grassland replicate 2 | place: USA:California | collected 2016-06-15
CCAGGTTAGCGGTTGCCTCGTCTAGAATGAGCAGGGGAGCATTCTTGAGTAGCGTCCGTGCGATAGCAAGGCGCTGCCGTTCTCCACCGGAGAGTCGCATCCCCTGCTCCCCTACCCAGGTCTCAAGCCCTTGTGGGAGTTGATGGATGAACTCCATAAGTTGCGCCTGTTCCAGGACCCTCTCAATATCTCTCTCGCTGGCATCTGGCCGGGCCAGTAATAGGTTCCCACGTATTGTATCGCTGAACAGATAGGTATCCTGGGCAACGACTCCGACAAGGTTTCGCAAATCTTTAAGCGCATACATTCGAATGTCCTGGCCATCCACGCGGATTGTCCCATTTGTTGTATCCCAGAAGCGCAGGGCCAGTCTGGCAAGAGTACTCTTGCCAGACCCGCTAGCGCCTACAATCGCTGTCCGACTACCAGCGTAAAGGCTAAAGCTGATTTCGTTCAATACCTCGCCCTCTTCCGCTTGATAGGAGAAATGAACATGGTCAAACTCCAGGGTATGTTCAGTAGATGAACGAGTTGGTGGGGGTTGGGGAGTGGTAGGCTCGCTTACCTGCGGAGCGGCATCGGCTACCTGGAACAGGCGCTTACCTGCGGCGACCGAGTGCCCGAGAAATTGAAATGCCTGTGCAAGTGGCTGAACGGCTTCAAAGCTGGCCAGAATCGCCAGGGTTAGAAAGCCCAGGTAAACGCCATCGATAGCCTTCGTTGTAACAAGCGGAATCGCCAGAATGAGAAGCGCAAATAGCGCTAGATTCATCAAAGCATCATTCAGAGCATACTGCAGACCCGTAATGAATGCCATTCGTCGCTGTATCTGCCCAAGAGCGTTATCGAGGCTGGTAATCAGTAGCGTATGATTGCCAGCTTGCCCATATGCCAGGAGATCTTGCACGCCCTGCATACCATCAACAATCTGCGCGTTCAGCTCGGCCCTCAGAGCAAGCTGCCGCTTCCCCAATCTGCGAGCGAGCATCCCAACCAGTATTGGGATTCCAAAGCCTGTAACGACGAGAAACCCTAAGGCTACCCAGGCTAGCACTGAGTTAAAGATAGCAAACAGGCCAAAAGTAAGTATGCCGATCAGGATTGCGGTAATGATCGGTGAAAACACACGCAGGTAGACGTTCTGCAGTTCTTCAATATCTGCTAAAAGTCGCGTATGGATATCTCCACTGCGATACATAAGCAGATAGGCGGGAGCAAGTGGTTCGAGCCGACTATAGATCCAGGTACGTAGTTGGGCGAGCAGGCGGAAAGTGACGTCATGAGAAACAAGGCGTTCAAAGTAACGCGATCCGGCTCGCGAAACACTCATAAAGCGTACGATGTAGATCGGCAGTGTGAGCATGATCAAGAGGGGGCCAAGTGCCGCTGCCGCGATCAAATATGCAGCCATGCCCAGCAGGAGCATATTACTCGCCACCATGATACACCCAAAGAGCACAGCTAGTGCCACCTGCCAGCGGAAGCTAGACAGAAATGTGAGCAGGCGCAGGAAAATCTTCATGAGGATACCTACACCTTTCTGTACGTGCTCATAAGACGAGCGTATACTCCGTCGCACCGCATGAGCGCAACAGGCTCACCAGATTCGACAATCCTTCCATCCTCCAGCACTGCGATGTGTTCTGCGCTAGCAATGGTATTATATCTGTGGGCGACCACTAGGACCGTTCTATTGCGCATAAGGCGATCCAGCGCGTGTCTGATCAGCCGCTCACTCTCGGGATCAAGGCTTGAGGTCGGCTCATCCAGGATCAGCAGCGGTGCATCTTTGAGAAACGCACGCGCAATAGCGATACGCTGGGCCTGGCCAGCGCTCAAACGCACTCCCCGCTCTCCGATCTCAGTTGCGTAGCCATGTGGGAGTCGGCTGATAAACTCAGCCGCGCCTGCAAGCTCGGCCGCCTCAGCCGCCTTATCGTCACTCGCACTGGGACACCCCATGCGAATGTTGGCTAGCACACTACCATAGAAGAGGTAAGGCCGTTGCGGAACCAGGGCCACATTTTCCCGCCATACCTCAACTGGCAATTCGACGAGCGGGATATCATTGATAGTTATCTGACCGTCGTGAACATCCATAAAGCGCAGGAGCAGATTCACTAGCGTGCTCTTCCCCGCTCCACTACGCCCCACCAAAGCTGTGCAAGTGCCAGGTGAAAGTATCAGATTGACCTCCTTAAGGGTAGCTCGCTCGCTTCCAGGATAGGTGTATGTCACACCGGTACACGTAATTGTAAGCTGGTTGATTGGACGCTTGGAGGATGATGCACTTGCATGTACTGGTACAGGAGTCTCCAAAATCTCGGTGATACGTTTCGCCGCGACCTTGCCCTCCATTCCCGCGTGACGGTGTACGCCTAGTTCCCGTAAAGGGCGATAAAACTCTGGCGCCAGGAGCAGCACGAGGAAAGCGCTTTCGAAGGAAATTCCCCCATCTAGCAGGCGCACTCCTAGCGTAACAGCAATCAAACCAATAGCGGCCGCTGTCATGAATTCAAGAACCATCCCTGATAAGAACGCCACTCTTAGCATTTTGAGCGTTCTTTCCCGGAAACTATCGCTAACGCGGGCAATCCGTTCTCGTGCCTCGCCACTGCGACCAAAGAGCTTCAGCGTCGTTAGTCCCTGCACGGCATCCAGAAAGTATCCGCTCATACGCGATAGAGCAAGCCATTGGCGTTGAACGTGCCTCTCGGCATAGCTGCCCACCATGATCATCAAAAGCGGAATAATCGGCCCGGTTACCAGCAGTAGGACAGCACTGGTCCAGTCGAGGGGCAAGATATAGGCAGCAATCAAGAGTGGTACAAAAGCGCTCAGAGCGATCTGGGGTAGATAGCGGCTCACATAGGCATCAAGTCGTTCGATGCCCTCGCTGACAGTCGTCACTAGTTCACCCGTAGATTCGCCCTTGCAGTAGATTGGCCCCAACTGTAATAAATGAACGAACAGGCGCTGGCGTAGCTCGGACTTGATGCGAATTGCTCCATCTTGAGCGGTTACTTCGCGAATCCAAACGAGACCAGCCCTTGCGATGATTGCACCTGACAGGAGCAGAAGGAGCGGCCACACCTGGGTCAGCCCCTCGTGAAATAAGAAAACTTTGTTAACAATTCGGCTCAGAAACGTCATTTGAGCAATTACCGCAACCGCTCCCAGGATGCCATAGATGACCGTTAGGATCAGAGGGACCCATGCGAACTTGACTTGCCGAAATAGGGTGTAGTTCATCTTACTGCTTCCAGTGCATTTTCAAAATTCTGGTCCCTTATTCAATATCTTGCATTAGAAATACGAACGATACCAGCCCCACCGCCAATAAACTCTTTGCTCCACGTATCAATCAGTATAGTATACCGTGAGGGGAGATGTCACCATTCGAAAGCGCTATTTTGCTTACGAACAGCACTCTCACTTTCGGATATTACAGCCTTTGCGAACTGATTCCAGGCTTTAATAAATTGCTAATGCCTCAAATGTCAAAGATGATACGGGCCTTGTACCCCTCGTCAATACGCTCCACAGCAGCTTCATGCCAGCTTACAGCTTTAATGGCGCTGCTCAGGTCATGCCGTTGTGCATCGTAGGGCTCACCTGTAGCTCGACCTTTCAGACTTGTCTCTGTGAGACTTTCTATTTCAAACTGGCGAAAGATGAGGTATTCGGTGTCAAACAGGAAAATCAGTTCATTGAGCCACGCGATCAGCAGTGAGACCGCATCGTGACCCTCCACGTCAATCTCGCGGCTCACCCGAACACCTATCTGCTCAGGAGCAACCATCAGGCTCTCCATGCCTTCTGCCGCATGAACAAACAGTTCAGGCAATGTCTTGCCATAGGCATGTAGACCAATATCCGCGGTATGCTCAAATACCTCGTAGGACTTCTGCGACATCATCTCGAAGCTCTCTTACTAAAGGCCTGTCAACTTTCACGTGACGAGTGCAATGTAGTGGCGGGGCTTCTCCTTTCATCTCGCCTGACTGCGACCAGTACGCCTTGCAGCTTGCCTGACTGCAAAGCAGTAGCCGCGCAGCGGCGTTGGCGAGATGGATAGGTGCCGGCCCCCGCCAGGTCCCCACCCTCACAAGAAGATCGACAGTCCACCAGATATTACTTGCACGATTGTACTCTTCTTCCTACGAATGTTCCCTTCCTTCAGCATGATAACTGCTAGTTTGTTATTTGCCCATATGTTTTCTTGTTGTGTTATGATAGTCCTATCAATATGCCATAAACCCAAATATACACCTATCTTAACGTTTCATATTATAAAGAGGTGTTCAAGCTCTCAGGAGAATTCCCGCATGTTCCGTTTTTTACAGCCTCGGTGGTTGACAAGCACAGGTCTCATTGTTGCACCCTCACTGCTGCTCATACTGCTGGTAACGGCACATATAATCCCCCTGTACTCACGGGCAAGCCTGGTTATTTTCTCTAATCCTGTCATCCCCAATGCTGATAGAACACCTCTACAACTCGGTACTGATCCTTACACTAGTAGCACTAGCCAGCACCAGATCGAACTTGAGCCTGATACATACGCTTATGGCTCAACCATTGTCGCAGCTTTCCAGGTTGGCCGCTTTATCGATGCCGGTAGTACCAATATCGGCTGGGTGACTTCCATAGATGGAGGCACGACATGGAAAAAGGGCTATTTATCTGGTATTACTCAATTCGCAGGTGGCCAATATAATCGTGTCAGTGACCCTTCTGTCGCCTACGATGCCGCGCACCATACCTGGATCATATCCTCCCTTGCTATCACTGGAAGTGGCAAAACTCTCGCCAGCCCGGTCTTAATCGTCAATCTTTCTACAGATGGAGGGTTATCCTGGAGCAAACCGGTAAAGGTTGTCAGTGGTGGCAGTACATTCTATGACAAAGACTGGATTGTATGTGACGACACAGCCACAAGCGCGTTCTACGGTCATTGCTATGTCGAGTGGGACAACGATAATAAGGACGGCCTGATCTTGATGAGCACATCTATCGATGGGGGACATACATGGGGAGCAGCTCAAACGACCTCCGATAGGGCGCATGGCATTGGAGGGCAGCCGCTCATCCAGCCAAACGGTACGGTGATCGTTCCCATTAGCGGTTACGCAAACTCTCGTATGCTTGCTTTCACCTCCACTAACGGGGGTACTAGTTGGAATAGTACGGTAACGGTCGCTAAAATTACAAGTAGTGTCCTGCCAACCGCCGAGATTGATGCTACAGGCAAAGTCTATCTTGTCTGGGTGGATTGCCAGTTTGAAAAAAACTGTAGTACCAAAGGAGGCGGTGGAGATGCTGAATTGCTCAACGCAAGTGTACACGAAGATGATCTAGTTATGTCAACTTCAATCGATGGCGTCACCTGGTCGCCTGTTCAATTGATCCCCATTGATTCGCCTGGCAGCGGGATAGATCATCTGATTCCAGGCCTGGGGGTTGATAAGCATACCTCAGGTAACACTGCTCACCTGGCCCTCACTTTTTATTATCGTGCATCCAATTGTGATAGCAATTGTCAGTACTATGTGGGCTTTATATCATCGACCGACGGCGGTGACCACTGGACGCAAAAAATCCAACTTGCCGGGCCCATGGCTCTAACCTGGCTACCAACAGGCAGGAATAAGGTTGGCGATTACATCTCTACTTCGTTCTGTGACGGGCTAGCCTTTCCTGTTTTCTCAATTGCCAGTGAGCCAGGCAGCGGGCATCTCAACGAGGCTATGTATACCATCACGGGGGGATTGAATGTATAATCAGGACAACTACAAGCGGCCGGGAATAAGCAATATGAGGATCAGGTTATTGATTCCAACTTATAATTGGCAATGCTTCTCGGACCAGGGAAGCCACCCAAAAAATTTACCGTGCAAAATGCGCGCTAGTTGCACCATATCTCCGCTGAGGCAAGGTGGGAAGCCTTCTCAGACCAAATCCAAGCAGCCAAGAAAAAAATTAGCGCGCAAAATGCGCGCTAGTTGCACCATATTTCCTTGTGACACTCTCTACTGGCTCCGCGTATGCGCCCAGAACTCAAGTAAATCGCTTTTCGTCACGATACCCTCCAGCGCATCGCCATTCATGACGGCCACCGCCAATTGTCCAGAACTAAAAAGCGTATAGGCCTCTTGTGCAAGCGCGTCGGCCTGCAACTGCGGGAACGGTGGGCCTTGCAAATCACCAACAACCATCGTGGACAGACGCTCACCGCTGGCAAGATGGTGCAGCAAGAGGTTCTCCGTCAAACTACCAACCATGCGCCCGTTATCAATCACGGGAGTCTGGCTAATGCCATAGCGCCGCAATAATTCAACGGCATCGGCGATCGAATCGGTAGGCGCAACACTGACGACCAGGGGCATAGTGCGTGAATGGGTACGGCGATAGGTGAGTACATCTTGCAGAGTAGGCTCGGCCGTTTCTGTCTGTACCAGCATATTATTCTCACGCATCCAGGTGTCATTGAATTGTTTGCTCAGATAGCCGCGCCCTGTGTCAGGCAACAGGACAACTACAACATCATTGGATGTCAGGCGGCGCGCATAGACAAGAGCAGCCGCCATGGCGGTGCCAGACGAGCCTCCCACCAGGATACCTTCTTCACGTGCCAGCCGCCGCGCCCAGTAGAACGAAGTACGATCATCGATACGAATCACCTCGTCGACCACAGAGGAATCATAGTTGTGCGGGATAATTTCCATGCCGATGCCCTCAACCTTATAGGGTTTCGGGGTATCACCGGAATAGACCGAACCCGGAGGATCAGCGCCGATCACCTTTACATTCGGGTTCTGTTCCTTGAGATAACAAGCGGTGCCGGAAATCGTGCCGCCTGTGCCAATACCAGCTACAAATGCGGTGACGCGACCGGCAGTATCGAGCCAGATTTCTGGACCAGTTGTGGCGTAATGCGTTGCCGGGTTCGCGGGATTGGAGTACTGATCCGGACAATAGGCCCCAGGAATCTCACCAGCAAGCCGGTGAGCCACATTTTTATAGTGCTCAGGTGAATCATGCGTTACACTGCTGGGACAGATGACCACTTCAGCTCCATAGGCACGCAAGAGGCTGCGCTTCTCCTCGCTCACCTTATCGGTCATCACAAAGATACAGTGATACCCCTTAATGGCCGCGGCTATTGCTAATCCATGCCCTGTATTGCCGCTAGTTGGCTCAACGATCGTACCGCCCGAACGCAGCAAACCTTTCTTCTCACAATATTCAATCATGGCCGGCCCAATACGATCCTTGACGCTTCCCCCTGGATTGAACATTTCCATCTTCGCCAGGATCAGCGGCTGCACATCACTCGCAACTCGATTAAGCCGTATGAGCGGAGTATCACCTATTGCATCGAGCATTGAGTTATAATAGCGCATCTCTCCCAAAGGAGCCCCCGTCGTCTCATCCATTGCACGATTTCCCTTACATGTTTCTCGCGATAACAGATCACTCTATAGGCATACTCTTCGACGGCATCAGTATAGCACATGTTCGGAGTTCAGAGGACGATAGCCCTTGGCATGGGGTTCGCCGGTTTCCGACCCTTGGTGTCCCCGATTTTGCCACTATTTGGGGTGGGTCGGGAAAAGAAAATAGCAATAGCCTGACATTCCCTTACGCGTTGACCAGGACAACCTTAATTTGATCGATAGATACGGGGAGATGATCCGCTCCAAAAGGAAGTTGTATCTGTACTACTGCCACACCGGGTTGCGAAACAAGATACGTTTTCGCCAGCGTTGGAGTCGCTCCCTTAATGGATTGCTGCCACTGTTCGATCTGCTGAGAGGAAAAAGTATACATCCAGAGCCCATGCGCCGGGACACTGAGATAAATTACTCCATTGCCGCCTTGTTGCACAACCACAGGATTGGCAACTATCGGTGCGCCTTTCAATTGATAATTGCTGTCTTACCAGTTGGGCTATCCGACACCACTTTAGTGGTATAGATTGGCTGGGCGGCCTCTACTTCGTTCGTAGCTATTAGTTTCTGAAGCTGCGGCAATACCTGTTGCCGAAGTTGTGCAACCAGGGCATTTCTCACCGCGTCCAGGTCGGCCTGTGACACGACATGCACAAGTCGCGAGTCCACACCACCGCTGAACGGTTGCTGATTACTCACCGTCACATTGCCATCACAACAGCTAGTATTGAGTACATTCGCAGCGATATTTCCAGCTGCGCCAGGTAAGACAGCCACTGCCGGAGCAGAAACTGAACCATCCTTTCCGTCACTACGCGGCGGCACCACCACAGGCTGTGTTAGCTTTACTTGTACTCCCGTATTCGTAGTAAAAGAGATCCCACCTGGCACGGAGTAAGTTGCATGACTACTATTATCAAAGAGGATGGTGCCATTTGCCTGCGTACCAGGAATTGATTTGGTGCCGGAAGTCGCGGTGGAGCGACTAGCCGTAGCAGTACTAGAGATACGACGATCAGGGATAACTCTTGTCGAAATATTCGGTTGTGTGACCTGCGGAGAGGCAGTCAAAAGATAGGTATCTTGTAACGTTTTGCTTTGAACAGTCACCGAGATGGTAGCAAAGGGCGCTGTACCAAATACCGGAAATCCCGAGGGAAAGAAGCTGAAGCCAAGTACGCGCGGCATGATAAGCAGAATCAAAAGCGTCAGCGGAACCAGCGTTGCAGCCACTACTGACAGCGTAAATCGCCTGCGACTCAGGCTCATTGATCTTTTAAGCGGCTGCCTCAAACTCAGTGGAATAGGGGGAGCAATATGGCGCTGCACCTGCTGCAGAGAAGCGGGGTCCGCCTGCTCTGGCGTTGATAATTGTGTCGAGATGTGACGATCAGGTGGGGGCACAGGCATAAATTCATCTAACTCCTGAAGATCATTATTGTCCACGAGAGCGGGTACTGGTCCATCAATAGCCGCTATAAATGCCTGGCGCATCTCGGCTACATTACCAAACCGACTTTCTGCCCGTTTCGCCATGGCCCTACGCACAACTTCTCCAAGTTCGACGGGGATTGACGCGTCGCTATCACAGGGAGATGGGACTGGCGCATGCAGGTGCATCTTGACGACTTTCACGTCGTCAGGATCGTCATAGGGAAGTTCTCCAACCAGCATTTGATAGAGTAATACACCAAGTGCATAGATATCGGTAGCAGAGGTAACAATGCCTCGTGCCTGTTCGGGTGCCATATAGTGCGGAGTCCCTGGTATCTGGTCCAGGGGAATAGGTTTGCCGGCAAGCTCTGAATCCGCCTGCTCAGAATAACGCACCAGTCCAAAATCAGCGAGGTAGACATATGGAGTGCTTCCACGACGAGCCTCTAAAAGTACATTGGAAGATTTGATGTCGCGGTGAATCAACCCCTCTTCGTGCGCATACTCTACCGCATCCAGCAGTTGCGTGAAAATAGCGGCAACATCGTTCAGGTCGGGCAAGGAACGTCGTAGGTAGCTGGTGAGTGTTCCTCCTTCGATAAATGGCATTACCAGGTACAGTATCCCTTGCTCATCGCCAAATTCGATCAGCGGCAGGATATGTGGGTGATGCAATTGCGCTATGGTTCGTGCCTCTCGCGCAAAGCGACGGCGCATTTCGCGGTCAGATGCATAGCTACCAAGTATGACCTTGATTGCTACGCGCCTGCCAAACGCTGTGCGCTGCCTTCCCTCGTAGACAGCTCCCATACCTCCGACACGAATGCGCCGGATGACATCGTAGTTTCCAAGTTGCGTACCCTCGAGAGTCAGCATCGCCAGTGTCTTTCCTTATCTAGCTCCTCCCAACCCTTGTGTAGGAGTAGGGGTAATGGGAGGGGTAGCTGGTGGGGTTGCAGCCCCAGTGGGCACTACTGTAGGTGGTGTGACTGTCGGTGCACCGGTCGCCCCTGGAACCGGTTTAATATTGATGGTAATATGCGCAGCATCTGGTAAAGTATCGCCACTCGAGATTTCAATCTGGACACTACTGACTCCTGGCTGCCCCGTCAAATATTTTATGGCATCTTGCTTTTTCATATTAGCAATGTGATTCGCAAGATCTTTCTTCGCAGCATCGGTAAATACATAGACCCACACACCCTCTGCTCTAACCAACAAGGAGACCGTTCCATTGGTATCAACCACAGTAGCTTTCGTGACTCCAGTCACGATATTACCCGTGAGGGCATATGCAGGTCCAGGGTCTTTGCTCGCCGCCATCTTGAGCAAGTCCGCAGCCAACATCAGTGCCCCCTGTTCATCGTAAACTTCTTCTTTACAGGTAACCGCCACTGTCACAGTCACGGTCTTTGCATGATCCCCTGCTTTGTGATTGGCATTAAAGGTGGATTTATTACATTGAAATGTATTTGCAACGGGTTGTTCATTTGCCTTTACCTGCTTCTGCAGCGCTGACTGCGTTGCAGGGGTAAGTGATCCCACAAGCGCATTTGCCGCACCATTAATGTCACTCTGCTGTACTACAGAGTTAGGCTCCGCGTCTTGCCCTCCGCCGAACGCTCCATTTTTCACAGTTATACCAGCAGCACAGCAAATTCCACTGATATCGAGCGCCCCAATGTTTCCACTCGCTCCAACATTGACCGCAAAGCCTGTCACTGTAACCGAGGCAGGAGGAACAGCAGGAACCGTGACAGGTCCATTGAACGAAACTGGTACTTCAGAAGCACCTCTTAGAATAACGCTATCAAATGACTTTGAAGAATTAGAAGTGTTGAGGAAGGTCAATGATCCTGTCGCCCGCGTACCAGGTATAGACCCGGTTGAATTCACGGTCCTCGACTGTGCCGGTGACGTAGCTTTGGGTATTCGAGCCGCCACCTCGCGCTTAGCAGGGTCAGGTTTCCCCGTCACAGCCATAATCACATAGGTATCTTTCAGGTCTTTACTTGCCGGAGTAATCGTCACTGTAGCAGTGGTGGCTGCGCCTGGGACGAATCTGCCAAGGGAACCTAATCCGCCTGGGACGGCAGCAGCGGCAACACCGCCAATTAACAATAGTGTGAGTACGATCAGCAAAATAGCGACTATTAGGCGTGTTCGCCTGCGAGACCCTCCCACACCACCCCCGCCTCCACCAGGCCCGCCAGGGCTACTTCCGCCTGGAGGAAGTCCACCACCCCCACTGGCGGTACGGCTAGCCACAGCAGCCCCCGTTCCCAGGCCAGCAGCGCCAGCGCCCACGGCAGCATTCTTCCCTGTATTTCCCCGTTTGGTAGGTGGAGTAGCACTGGATGCGTTTGACCTGGTTGGCTGCACAGGAGCTATGATCGGCGTAGCCGCATCTTCGGACTGAAGTACAGGAAATTTTTGAGAGGTTTGAGGGGAAGGCACAGGGGCTGGAAAGGCGATAATGCCTGGATCTGGATCAGTTTTGCTTTGCATACCACTGGAACCAGCGAGTTTAGCTTCTTCGCTGTCCTGTACTGGTGCGTTGCTTGGAAGTGTATCTTCGTCTGCCATCGATCCGGTAACTGCTTGGGACTGCACGTGCCAATCTGAATCGCTGCTTTCAAGTGTGGAACTGTCATTGTGATCATCGGCAAGAGCACCGAGATCACTGTCTGCTACCAGGCCAATAGCCGCCGCATCTGGTCCGGCTGACTCATTACTAGGATCAGTTACATCATCTTCACCTGGACCGGCCCTGGGAGGAACAGGTGCCTGCTGAAGAGATTCCACAGGAATATTATTAGGAAGAGTCAGGTTTGGTACTTGATTGTTTCGACCACTTGAAGTGGAAGGCATGGCATTGATTTCAGCCGGTTTTGGCTTGTGTCTAAAAAGTCCTCTTTTGCCACCACCAATAGCAGTTCCATTGACCAAAGCTTCCGCCTTTAGCGACTGCGAGAAACTCTCTAGTGAGGAGTAAACGGGAAAGCGTCTTTGACGAGCGAACTCAGCAGGGCCAGGACCAATTGGCGCTACAAAAGCTATTTGAGTCTTCAGCCCACGCCGCATGTTCTTGAGACCATCAAAATCCACTGGCCGCTGAAAGGCTTTATTATCTTCCGGCAATACCACAGCAACTTGTTTACGACCGAGCTTATCCTGAGTTAAAATGGCGGTTAAGACACTCTGTCTATCATCATTAGGAGCCACATATATCACACCAATACTTGCGCTGCGTGGGTCGTTCTGGCCCAGCAGATCTGTGCCGTCACCCTGTCTCATCGCTATAACCCCTCTTTATACCTAAATTTGGCGTATATATGCCAATGTTGACATTTTACACTATATGAAAGAAATCGCAAGTGGAGGTGTGAGCTTGTCTTATCCAAATGAACGGCCAATCTAGTATTTTACGTGTTTTCACTGGCTCGCTAATTCGTGGTCAAAGAGTCGGACTCAGGGATGGTGAAGCTTGTGGAATTACAGTGGAATTAAAGCACGGTGGCCATATGGCAAACAGAGGAGAAGAGATCTGGCGATCCTTGGGATCGCCAGAATAATTCACAAGCAATGGCTATCTTGGACCAGCATTACGCACCTCATCACTGGGTAGCGTGAACTGCGTGAAATTCTTTTTGAATCGCGCAGCAAGATCAGTAGCCTGTAGATCATACGCTTCTTTATCTGCCCACGTGTTCCTCGGAATGAGCAACTCGCTCGGCACATCCGGGCAGGATGTAGGTGAACGTAATCCAAAAATGTGATCTGTAACCATCTCAACGTTTTCAAGCGCCCCGCTGATCGCGGCCCTCACCATTGCACGGGTATAGTTAATGTTGATGCGTTCACCAATACCGAATGGACCACCAGTCCAGCCAGTGTTGATGAGATAACAACGTACATGGTACTTTTCAATACGCTCGCGCAGTAGGTTGGCATACTCTCCTGGACGCAACGGAAGGAAGGCAGCGCCAAAACAAGAACTGAATGTCGCCTGCGGCGTCGTAACACCAGCTTCGGTTCCTGCCAGTTTACTTGTATACCCGGATAAGAAGTAATACATCGCTTGTTCAGTAGAAAGGCTCGCGATTGGTGGTAAAATGCCAAAAGAATCCGCTGAAAGGAAAATGATGGCTTTTGGATGCCCCCCTCTGCCCGACTCGATTACATTATCGATGTTGTCAACGGGATAGGCAGCGCGCGTATTCTCCGTTAACGAGTCATCGCTATAATCTGGTTCGCGAGTTTTCGGATTCAACACGACATTTTCATACACTGCTCCAAAGCGGATAGCATTCCAGATTTGTGGCTCATATTCCTTCGACAGATTAATGCACTTGGCGTAACAGCCGCCCTCAAAGTTGAAAACGCCATTATCACCCCAGCCGTGCTCATCATCGCCAATCAATCGACGGCTTGGATCAGCCGAAAGGCTGGTCTTTCCAGTTCCCGAAAGGCCAAAGAAGAGAGCAACATCACCAGAAGAACCGACATTTGCCGAGCAATGCATTGGCAGCACTCCCTCGGAAGGCAATAGGAAGTTGAGTACGGTAAATATAGACTTCTTCATTTCACCAGCATACTGTGTGCCTGCGATCAAGGCCAAACGCTCTTCAAAGTCGATAATTATCGCGGCCTCTGAGCGTGTACCATGCGTGCGTGGATCAGTATGAAAATTTGGCACGCAGAGGATGGTGAACCCGGGACGATCAGACATCAAATCGCTCTCGTTAGTACGTAGGAAAAGTTGACGGGCAAAGAGATTATGCCAGGCCAGCTCGGTAATCACTTGAATAGGCATACGATAATCGGGATCAGCCCCTGCGGCAGCATCCAGCACATAGACATCACGCCCCTGTAAATAAGCTGCCAGGCTACGCCTCACTCCTTCAAAAGTCTCTGAAGACATCGGGTGATTATACTCGCCCCACCAGATCTTTGCCGCATACTCCTCGTTCGAGACAATAAATTTATCCTTAGGCGAACGTCCTGTATGCGGACCCGTTGTAGCAGCAAACGCGCCATTAGAAGCCAATACCCCCTCATTTCGAGTCAGGGCATGCTCGACCAGAACCGCAGGTGCAAGGTTCCAGTTAATATTGCCTAAGTTCACCAGCCCATATTCTTCCAGGGCTTTTCTACTCATCATCATTGTCATGATTAATTTTCTCCTTTTAGGGCGCATTAGTAACAGCACTGTTCACATGCATACTCGATCTCGTTGTACATGGCAACGCCCTTTGTCCCTATCAACCGTTAGTCTATCAAACTTATCACGCCAACGCAAGGCAAAAGGTAGCTAATACCAGCTTGAATGAGCGTTTCTGGCTGGGCAGTTCAATACTATACAACATGCGATGTCTGAAAAATGATCAAGATGTAGTAAAGCGGCTTGCCCCCACCTTGTGCATTTACATTCTTAAGTAGGTCAAAGTAGCAGGTCCAATGCCTGGAGATTACGAAGTATATAAAGCTTTTTGTTATGGATTCGGAAAAAAACTTGAATACATCCACAATATTGCTTGTCACTTGCTGGATAAGCAGAATACAATACAACTATACTGCTTTAGGAGGAACGCATGACATGTCGCTGCATGGAGAAAATTACTCACGGCACATATGGCAAGGCTGGTCAACCATCTCGGCAGACAATGATCTCAGCTTCACTGTCTGGCTGACAGGCTTACCTGGCACTGGCAAATCAATGCTGGCAAAGTTGCTTAAATGTGCGCTCGTGGCACGGGGCTACAAAGTTGAAATCATCGATAGCCTCGCACTTTCTCGCTGGCTTAACCTCGAACTCCAGATTCACGAAGAGATTCCTGAAGATCGAAGTTACACCCCGGGTTATGATGCATGTATCACTTATATCTGTACGATACTGGCCCGAAATGGCATTATTTGTATTTCTTCCTCGGCTTCCCCATATTTAGAGGCCCGCAAATTTGCCCGCGAACAAATACAACAGTTCATCGAGGTCTACCTGCATTGTTCAACCCAGCAAAGACATAAGCGCTTGGAAGAATTGGAAGTTACTCCTGCTATAGCTCATGACCTCTATCAACCGCCAACTAGGCCAGAACTAAGCATTGATACGACTAACGATTTCCCCGAGCGCAGCGCACTGCTCATTATTACATACCTTGAACAGCATGGTTACCTTGCTCCTTTATGGGAAGATTCAGATACCTGGTATGAAGAGTCAGCCATAATCAAAGCACGCCTGCGAGCAATGGGATATTTAGAATAAGTTGCCCTCGAGCTTTCACACAACTGCTACCTTTTAATCAGGGGATGTCATAAAGATAGTTCTGTTGCCGGTGCTGAAGAATCCTTGAGCCTGCGCACGTAAGCTACGAACTTATCTCCCCTGTCGAATTCATTGAGGAACATACCAAAACTGGTAAAGCCGGGCGAAAAGAGCAGAACATCGCCGGCACGCGTAAGAGATACAGCGACATCCATGGCAGCCTTAAAGTTATCAAACACGCCACGTACCGGGTAAGCAACACCAAGCTTCTGGGCCGCATCCTGTAATGCTGGCAGCAACTCATCAGTGCCAGAACCTTTAAGCAAGACCACATCGCGGCATCGTGTGACGATCGCCTCTGGCCAGTCCTCTAACGGGAGAAACTTTGTGTTGCCCCCTGCAACCAGAACTATTGGGCTATCAAAAGCCGCCAGGGCTACGCGTCCCGCTACAGGAGTTGTGCTGGCGGTATCGTTGATAAAGCAAACACCATTGACTGTAGCGACTTCCTCTAACCGATGTGCAACACCGCGAAAATTACGCACAGTGGATGCAATCACCTCATCAGGCACACCAAGAAGCCTAGCAGTGGTTGTCGCCAGCAGGATATTTTCAAGATTGTGTTTTCCTACCATTGATGTTTCGGTAAATATAAAAGGTAGAAGTGTTGCAGAGCCACGAGGGAAGCTGCCCCAACGCTCCAGACTTGTGTACCAGGTTTCTCCCACAGCCTCCTCTCCGAAGCGACGTGTCCAGGCATTATCATAATTGAATATTGCCAGGTCGGTTGTATGTTGATGTCGGAAGATATTGGCCTTTGCTTCAGCATATTCTTCCATGTTCTGATAGGTGTCAAGATGGTCGGGATAAACATTGGTCATCACCGCTACGAACGGGCTCAGCTTATGGGGCGCAAGTCCTTCAAGCTGCCAGCTTGATAATTCAAGTACAACCAGTGTCTGTGGTGTGATCTTTGGAAGTAAAGACAGTGTTTCAACGCCAGAAACGTTCCCACCGATAACCGCGGGCCTGCCACTTACACGTAATATCTCGTAAATCAAGGTGGTTGTCGTAGTTTTACCACGTGTTCCGGTTACACCGATGATTCTCCCTGGACATGCCTGGAAGAAGAGCGCGATCTCTTGCTCAATACGCGCGCCGTTCTCCCGTGCGAGTCGCAGATATGGCGAGTCCCGCCGAACACCCGGAACATGAATGACGATTTCGGCCCAGAGAAAATCTTCATCGCGATGCTCGCCAAGCACATACTCGATTGGCAAACCTGCTAGTGACGCTATGCTTGTTGCCAGCACGTCAGCTGATCTCAAGTCGGTCACACGCACAATAGCACCTTGCTGGGCCGCATACCTGGCAGAAGCGATACCAGAACCATGCAAACCCAATCCCATTATAAGTAAATGCTTACCTCGCAGATCCATGGTACTTCCTTCTGGGGAAACGATTTTCACAAATTACGCCGATTTATGATAGCAGAATTGCTCTTGAGACACAATTAGCCTTGCATGAAGAAGACGCTCACCTGAGAGATATGAGAACTACACGCTCACAAACGACAAAAAAACATTATGAGACGCTATAATAAATATAAGCAGATAGTCCAGTTTTGTTTCACGTATCTTTGATTGATATTCACCAGAGATACTTTGTAAGCTCGCGCCAAGTACCTAGAAATTGCATTTATTATATGAACCAAGCGCAACCTGCGCTACTTGAACATATCCTGGAACGCATGCCGATTGGAGTTGCCATCCTCGACTGCACCGACCTGCGCTTTCTTCATGTAAATTCGTTTCTCCTGTCATTACTCGATCCGCCCTGGCGTAATCAAGGTGTGATAGGTCATACTTTGGAAGAAGTAGTGTCTCGTGAAGTACGAGAAGCAGCCGAGCCAATCTTAAGGGAAGTATCTTCTACTGGTCAAAGTATAACCTTCTCTGATCTGCCTTATGAAGGTTTTCTCGAAACGCGAGGCCGCACTTATTGGCATATTTCCATTGAATTCTCATCACATCTGATGCCCGGTATGCCAAACAAGGTACGAGTATCCACAGAAACACAGGACACAGAGCCAACTTTACTCGTCACTATTGAAGATGTGACCATGCAGGTACGCTCACGTCAACACTTGGATGCCATTCATTACATCTCATCTGCTATTTTGGGTCAATTTGCTCTTCCACAGGTTTTCGACAGTATTCTCCAGGCTGTTCAAGAGTTGGTAGGCTCTACACGCTGTGCTATTTTGTTGATTGACAACTCGTTTTCCGGTGATGATGGGCGCACTACCAATTTCGAGGAGCAAAAAAAAATCAATATTGAAAAACGGAATGGGAATGTACCCAGAGTCACAGTGGCAGCACAGAAGGGCTTACACCTTAGTTCACAGAATTGGCATCCGCAGGTCAACGAGCAATTGCTGCTAGGCCAGGTTATTCGTAATCGTCACTCCTTGATTATTCCAAATACCAATGCCTGGCCTGATATGGAGTTTCCATTGTTGGACGACGATGGCATACCTCGGCGCCCAGGGTCGGTACTCTGCGTGCCAATTTTCGAGCCAAATATCGGCGGAGATTCTGGATACAGCTCAGGATGGGGTTTGGTATTCGGTGCTAGAAATGCATACGCTGGTAAAACGGTACTGGGTACGATTGAGGTTTACCATCGTCGAGCACGTGGTCTTCCCATCGAAGAGGTAGAATTATTGGAGCAATTCGCTCAGCAAGTCGGCCTGGCAATCCAGCATGCTCGTTTGTTCCTCAGTATCGACCGCTTAGCGCAAGTGGCTAGCGAGCAGGCGCACCAGCGTGAAAATGTAATGCAGGCCATTCCCGATGGAGTGATCATCTATGATGCGCATTGGCACGTAGCAGATACGAATAATGCCATACGAAAATTACTGGGGTGGACAGATGATGTGAAAGGATTGTATATAAGTGAGGCTTTGAGTCGAAGCACTGCCATTTTTCCTAAAGACTCACCGTCTATCACTGATCTCGCGGCGGAACTCGAACGTTACCCCGAAGAGAAACGGGTTGACGAGTTCAAGATGGTGGGAGCAGATGGCAAAAATTACACCATCCGGCGATCTAAAGCCCCTATACTAGGCGAGACAGGCAATATCTTCGCGTATGTGGTTGTGTACCACGATGTGACAGAGCAAGCAACTGCACGGGAACAGGTTGAAGCACAGGTGATCACGCGAACAGCAGAACTGGCACAACGCAATCAGGCTTTGCAAGCCGCGCAAGTTGCACAGGAGTTGGAAAGCGCACGCATGCGACTTCTCATGAAACGTTTGCCTTCTGGTGTAATGCTGATCTCTGCTGACGATAAACGCATCTCGGTCATCAACCGCCAGGCTGTGCAGCTTCTGCAACTTATGGGAGTACCCTTAGACCCATTCGATGATCTCGATAGGGCGGCTGAAAAGGCCGTTGATCTGAACATCGAGAATGCACTACGCGCTATTACGCTCTACGGAGCTTCTGGCTCGATCGTCCCATATGAGGAACAGCCTCTTTTCCGTGCTTTGTATAAAGGAGAGGCAAGCGAAGTCGAACTGCATGTTACCCAACCCGACGGTCAGATCTTATTCTTACTCATCAATGCGGCACCTTTACAAAACATTGATGGAAAGATCACCGATACTGTCTTAGTTTTGCAAGATATCACGAAAATGAAGGCATTAGAAAGAGCGCGTGAAGATTTCTTTACGACCATGGCTCATGAGCTGAAAACCCCTCTGACAAATATCCGCGCTCATTTAAGCGCCCTACAGGCTAATGACTTACAATGGTCAGCCGAATCGCAACACAATTTTTTGGAGACGGCAGACGAACAGGTAGAGCGCCTGGTCGGCATGATCAACCATTTTCTTGATGCATCGCGAGTCGAAGCAGGAGCGTTACGTCTTGAACTCGAACCTATCCTGCTTCCTGAGATGTTTGAAGACCTGCAAGATCGCCTTGAAGCATTAATTTCCTCTTCTAATTGTCGTTTCCAGATCTATACTCCACCTGATCTACCTGCAGTGCAAGCTGACTACGAGCTTATCATGAGCGTACTCACCAACTTACTCAGCAACGCTTTCCGTTATGCCCCCGAAGGCGATACTGTTCGGCTTGAAGCAGAAGGCATCTTTGATCCATACTACGGCCAAACCTCAGGCGTTGAAATACGTGTAATAGATCAAGGACCGGGCATAACAGAAGAACGGCAGGCAGAACTGTTTACACGCTTTAGCACCTTCGCCGCTATGAGACGGCCAACAGCAGAGCGTCCAGGACAACCTGTCGCAGGGCTCCATCGAGATAACATTCGTTGGAGCCCTGCGACAGGACTTGGCCTGTACATTAGTCGAGGGATCATCGAAGCGCATGGCAGCACACTACGGTTGAAGAGCAGCCCGGGAGAGGGAGCTACTTTTGCCTTTACTCTTGGCATTGCAAGTTCAATCAAAAGCGAGGTTTGATAGGAGAGCATGATGTCCGCCACAGACAAGAAGGCTCGTATCCTCTGTGTCGAAGACGATCCACAAATGCGTACATTCCTGCTTGCCCAGTTAAAAGCCAGGGGCTTCCAGGTACAGGCAGTTAGCGATGGCGCTCAGGCCATCGACCTGGCAGCTATCTTTCAACCACAACTAATCCTGCTTGATCTCTCTCTACCTACTCTTGACGGACTCACCTTCTTGAGACGCTTGCGTGAATGGAGTAGAGCACCCGTTATCATACTGTCAGCCCGTGATGAGGAACTTGTGAAGATCAAAGCTCTCGATGAGGGAGCCGATGACTATCTGACAAAACCATTCAGCTTAAATGAATTGCTCGCCCGGGTGCGCGTGGCACTGCGGCGAGTCGAGGAAACCGAGCTCCTCCGAAGTGGAACAACTGGCAGGGATGTACAACGTCCGGTGTATCAATGCGGAGGAGAAAATGGGTTGATAGTAGATTTCGCGCGCCGTATGGTACACTCGGGAGGGAAAGAGGTCCATCTCACTCCCACCGAGTATGATTTGCTCTGCGAACTAAGCCGCAATGCAGGAAAAGTATTGACACATCGCGAACTGTTGCAGCGAGTCTGGGGGCCAGACTACAGTGGTGAAAACACCTACCTTCGCACGTTCATTCGGCACTTACGACGTAAGTTAGAACCTGATCCTGCGCACCCCCGCTTTCTACTGAACGAGTTAGGTGTGGGCTATTACATCCCACCACCTGATACCCCTGAATTATAGGTGTCCGACCTACTGCGTCCGTGGTGGGCTATTCCGCAAATGAACAGACTGCAACCATATTAAAGACGCAACAAATCGCAGTTTCCGTATAGCCTCAAACTGCGATTTGTTGCCGGTTGTAGTTTTCCAGAGTGACCCTCACTCCACCTGGCTCTTTGTCACCGATCAACGAGAGTACCCATCAGTCGGAGAGCCTGGCGCCTCTGGTGGCTGAGCAGTGTGCCATCCAGGAGGATCTCGGCATCAAAGGCAAAAGCGGCCACCAGGCCCTCATGAGTACGCGCGTCGGACCACCCCTCCAGCGCCGAGCAAAAACAGGGGTAAGATCACAAACATGCCGGGATGAAACCCATCCCGCAAAACGACGTGCATGCCAATGAACACTACCGTCAGCCCAAGCGCCCAGGCGACGGCGTTGGCAAGCACCCACCAACCAGCATTCTGGACGTAGTGACGTAATGCTAACCATTGGGGAACACCAAGAACTGGTCCGAGGACGAACCCCATGAGGGCAGCAAGTCCATAGATCACGAATGCGTTCATTTGAACGGAGCTCGCTGCTCCACTGTGTGCTCGTGTCAAGAAGAACGTACTGGGAATCATGCCGAGCACCCAGGCGACGAACGCTCCAAGAGCAGTGACCAACGCCCATCTTTGCCATGAGAGCTTCGGAAAGGGGTGTCGTAGCACCGACCACTGGGCCGTTCCGACGAACGTTCCTTCGATCCCTGTCCCTGCCAGGATCGCGAAGCCTGCAACGGCTAACGGTCCTAACGTCTTCTCCGCCCCTGAAAATAGGACGAAGCCCATGGTGAGAGTCAGACCCAGTCCGATCCCCTCCCCCACAGCGTTAGCCAGTACCCACCGATACCAAAGGCTCCAATTCCACCCAGTCCATTCCCTCTGCTGTTCGCCTCGCATCCCTATGAGCTTCGACATGATTTGCTCACCCCCTTCTCTGTGGTTCTCCCTATCTTGTCACTGATACAGTCCTTCTTGCCTCTTTGTTCTCTTAACGGCATACCGCTCCTACTCTACAACCTCATCACAGAAAGTCATCCGCTCGTCTCAGGTGGGTCACACTTTCACTTGCTGGTTTCTTTGCCTTGGTGAACCAAAGAAATAAAAGACGAAAGGCTTTCTAGCCCCTCGGCAAGAGGCATTACTTCCCTCACGTCCACAATAGTCTCTTGACTTTGCGCTGGTCTGCTGAGATATTTCTGCGAGGCTGTACTAGATACAGAGGTACAGACGAATCTCTGGCGGTCATCCTCGTGCTCTTGTGGATGATATGTTTTACTGTATGCTAGCATCCTTGACAAATCACCCATCTATAGCTTAAAATGAATATAGATACATTTTCAATTTATATTCATTTAGCACTTAGATACAAAAGCATATGAAGCTCGCTAATGATTACAGAAGCGAGCAGCAAATTTGTAATTTCGAACACTTCGCTGGATATCAACACATATCTGGCACATCCCGAGCGACGCAATAAGGAGAAGTCTGATATGGTAGAGATTATCGATCAGACTATCAGGCGTACTCTCGAAGAGACGCAGGCGGTCTTCTCAGCAGGAAGCGAAACATTGAATCCCGCGGCGTTCATCGCCCGCATGGGCGACTTGACTCGCTCGAATTCTTTTCTCTGGACGGAGACCGGCCTTCAGATACAGGAGCGTTACAGTCGCAACGTCCCTATAGGTCTGGCGTTGTTGCGCACGCTGGTGCTGGCAACCCTCGCGGCAGACATCACTGCCGGTTATACCTCCATTCGCGAACGAGCGCAGTGGTGGCCAAGTCTTGTTCACACCGAAGATTGGGAGCTACAGCATCAGCGCTGTGCGAACCGGGTGCTGGACACAGCTGCTTCGCTTGGAGGAGCGTTGATCAAAGCCTGTCAATTTGCCTCCACACGGCCTGATCTGCTTCCCGTAATCTATATACGCACGCTCTCCCAACTCCAGGACCATATGCCGCCGCACGCTTGGTCGACGATCGAGTCAACAATCACACGGGAACTTGGCCGAAGTCCACGAAAAGTGTTCGCTGAGATCGAGATGGAACCGGTCGCGGCCGCTTCTATCGCCCAGGTACATCGTGCACGGCTATATGATGGCCGTGTGGTCGCAGTCAAGGTCCAGTAAGCTATGCTTTTACCTAGAAAAACGTAAATGTTCGCTATCCTGGAAGTGGCCGGAATAGACACAAAGGCTACTGAACAAAAGTAGAGAAAATGAAGGAAAGGAACTTTCCTCTTCAATGAGCAAACAGCCAGAAACGATCAATCCACTCGATCCTTTTGACACCTTGAATATAATGCGTGATGCCAGCCTGAAAACCTTGTATATGATGCGTGATGCCAGCCTGGAAAGCTGGTCCAAGATGATGATCGACCTGGTCAATTCGGAGGCCTACAGCCAGGCAACCAGCCAGTGGTTGGATAGCTATTTGACGCTGTCACAACCATTCCAGCGCGTGATCGAAAAGACCATGACGCAGGTGTTGTCAAGGCTGAACATGCCAATACGCACTGATGTGATAAGTCTGGTGGTGCGCCTGACCAACATTGAGATGCGTCTGGACGACCTGGATACCAAGTTCGATGACATCCTACGCGCCGTCGAGATCCTCGCTGCATCAAACCATGCGGCAGGCACAGCAGCAGAAGCAAAGGAGGTCCACTAATGATATCCTCATCCTTACCCATAACCTCCGCCGCGCTCCAGAGCGAACTGCAGCGGATTGAGGAGGAGACTCGTACCTTGCTACGGGTGAGTACCAGCCGCGCCACCATTGCCCAGACGCCCAAGCAGGTGATCTGGACACTCAACAAAGCCAGGCTGTACCGCTACATTCCCGTCGTCCCCGCCGAGCAGCGGCACAAGGTGCCGTTGTTTCTCGTCTTCGCGCTCATGAACCGACCGTCTATCCTCGATCTGCGGCCAGGCCATAGCTTTATCGAATACATGGTTAAGCAGGGTTACGATGTCTACCTGCTTGATTGGGGAGCGCCAGGTCCCGAGGACAAAGGGCTGAAATTCGATGATTATGTGCTGGATTACCTGCCACGTGCCATCCGCAAGATGAAAGTGGTCTCAGGTTGCGATGAGTTTACCATGCTGGGCTGGTGCATCGGAGCAATTCTCACGACCATCTATGCCGCCTTGCGACCCGACGACGGTCTCAAAAATCTCATCCTGTTGACGGCACCGCTGGATTTCACCGACAAGAAGGCCGGGGGCTTTGTGCGCTGGGTGAACGACCAATCCTTCGATCCCGACAAGATTGTCGGCGCATTCGGCAACGTACCCGGCCAGATGATCGACTACGGAGCCAAGGCGCTCAAGCCGG
>WNGD01002557.1_pt1 | contig 23764 bp, 13 predicted proteins | sample 5400671 | NCBI WGS metagenome assembly WNGD01 (sample SAMN13153369, study PRJNA577476) | soil metagenome | isolation source: 40 cm soil or saprolite under grassland replicate 2 | place: USA:California | collected 2016-06-15
ACGGGCTATAACCCGATAGGCTGGCGCCTAGAACTCCGGGTATATGGAGCAGCTTTTCCTCAAGCCGCTGATAAAGCCCGTGAAGCTTGTCTGGAGTATACCCGGCCAGCGACGGATCGATATTCACGATCAGGCGGCCCTCGGTCACGAAACCGAAGTTCTGGTCTTCGAGGTTACGCAGGCTTTGCGTGACTAGACCAGCCGCAATCAAGAGCACAATCGAGAATACAACCTGTGCGATGACCAAAGATTTCTGCAGCATCGAAGAGCGATCCCCCGCGGAACGACCTGACCCACGTAGGGCATCGATGGGACTGGACTGCGACGCCGTCCACGCCGGCGCAATTCCGAACACGATGCCTGTAACTAACGATAGAAGTACGGCGAAGCCCAGCACAGGTAGGGAAGGCCGGGCGTCAATAGGAACATAGTTGGCTCCGCGAAAAGCAAGTAGCAGGATGGCACGCGTCCCGGCATAGGCAACGTAGATTCCTACCGCGCCGCCTGCCAGCGCCAGGAGAGCACTTTCCGTGAGCATCTGCCGAATCAGGCGATGTCGCGGCGCGCCTAGAGCCAACCGGACGGCCGCCTGGGAACGGTTGGCTGCCCCGCGCGCCAGCAGCAAGTTGGCAATATTTGCGCAGGCAATTAGAAGCAGCAACGCGGCGAGAGTCACCAACAATCGGAGGCCCATTGCGTAGTTTGTCTGCATTCGTTCAACACCACGGCCTGCCGGGGTCAGGCGGATGTGTTGTCGAGCAATGTCCTTCCAGTCTCGGTTAGGGATAACTTCCCGGTGGCTATCGAGCCAGGCTTGCAATTCAACCGTAAGCTGAGCCTGAACCTGTTCCGGCACGAAGCCAGGTCTCAATCGTCCGATGAGATAAAGCCATTCGAGGTTCGCTTTATGTAACCGGCCATTCGGCTCGGCGACCAGGGGCAGCCAGAAGTCGGCAGGATCGCTTCGGAGCGTGTCGCCATAGAATCCTGGTGGGGTCACGCCTGCAATTGCGCAAGGAACGCCATTGATATTTAACGTTGAACCGATCACAGATGGGTCTAGCCCGAAGTGCCGCTGCCACGTGTGATAATTCATTACCGCAACGCGAGGCGCGCTTACCGAGTCGTCGGACGGCGTGAGAAGTCGCCCGGCGAAGGCGGGGATGCCTAACGTGTTGAAGTAATTCCCCGAAACGAACTCGCCCTTATAAGGTTCAGCGGCAGAACCACTACGGCGAACGCTTAAATCCGACGTCCAGGGCTCAAAGGCAGCGAGCTCGCTAAATTCAGGTGTGCTGTCGCGGAGGTATTCGTATAGAGGATGAGAATACAGAACAAAACTACCGCTGTTCTGGGTTCCAACCATAACGCAACAATTGTTGTTGTCCCCGAGACGATAGAGCTGCTTAGGGTTCGCTACTGGCAGCGACTTCAGCATCACCGCATCAATGAGTGTGAAAATCGCCGTGGTGGCCCCGATGCCCAGGGCAAGCGTGAGCACAACAGCAGCCGTGAAGCCAGGAGATTTCCGCAATACGCGCAGACCAAAGCGCAAGTCCTGAACGAAATCTTGAATCCAGTTCACTCTGCGCGCGTCGCGGCATTTCTCTTTCGTCTGCTCGATACCGCCCAGGTCGAGGCGCGCACGGCGGTGGGCCTCTTCTTGCCTCATCCCTTGCGCCATATATTCCTCGGTTTTTCGTTCGAGGTGATCGCGCAGCTCGTCGTCCAATTGCTGGTCCGCCTGCGCCCAGCGAAACAACGACCGTAACCGTAGCGGAATCGTGTACAGCCAATGCTCCGGTCGCATCTTCGACTCTCCTTTACTCGTACCTCAGAGCGACCATCGGATCGACTTTCATCGCTCGGCGCGCGGGAATGTAGCAAGCAGCGAAAGCGACGAGAATCAGCAGGGCGGCGACGGCCACCATCGTGAGCGGATCGTTCGCGCGGACGTCATACAGCATCGCAGACATGAAACGCGTGACGCCTACAGCGGCGGCGATGCCGATGGCTGCGCCGATGAGCGCGAGCAAAATCCCCTGCCCGATAACGAGGCGAGAGATATCGCGATGGTGCGCGCCGAGGGCCACGCGAATGCCGAGCTCGCGGGTGCGGCGAGCGACTTCGTAGGACAGCAAACCGTAAAGGCCGATGCAGGCCAGCACCAGCGCGAGGGCAGCGAAGAAACTGGATAGCCGGGACATTAGGCGCTCCTGGAAGAGAATGTGGTCGATCTGTTCAGTCTGGGTGCGCACGTCGGTGAGCGGCAGGTTGTCACCCGCCTGCGAAACGATTTCGCGGACGTTTTTCACCAGCGCAGTGGGATTCGCCGCGATGCGCAATTCAAAATGCGCGCTGTTGCTTACAAGCGGCAAAAATATGATGGGCGCGGTTTTCCTGCGTAATTGCGCGTACTTCGTATCGCCCACGACACCGACGATGGTGTAGCCGGGGCCGGGATTGGGAATGTCGCCGCGGTCGGCGTTGCCCATATGCAACCCGACGGGACTCTTGTTTTCGAGATATTCCCGCGCGAACGACTCGTTAACGACGATAGGCACGGGCGCGGAGTGATAATAGGCTTCGTCGAGCGCCGTGGGTGACGGAGATGCGGGCGACGAAGCAGGATTTGCGTTTTCCGCGTCCGCGTCGCGGGCTTTCTGTGCGGCGTTGGTCGCAGCGGCAGAGGCGAAGTCGGCTGAAGTGAAGCTGCGACCTGCGAGAATGGGAATGCGCATGGTGGAGAAGAAATTCAGGCCTACGGGAAGCTCGCCGGCGTTGGCGTACTGTTTTGGCGGCGCCCCGTCTACATGGACGCTGCCAGCGGCCCATCCGCCGGCCAAGAGTGCGTCTTCCGAGTAGCTGACGGAAATGACGCCGGGCAGCGCGGCGAAGCGCTGCTGCAAATTAGAGTAAAGCTGTTGCGTTTGCTGATCCGTGTAACCAGCGAGGACGGGATCGAGGCCGAAGAGCAAGATATTCTGCGCGTCAAAGCCGGGATTGATGGCGCGAAGATTGCGTAGGGTGCGGACGAGAAGTCCCGCGCCGACGAGGACAACCATCGAGAGCGCGACTTGCCCGACGACGAGGCCGTCGCCGAGACGAAACCGTCGACCGGTGTGAGCCGCGGCACCTGGGAGAGAAGAGGCGTGTTCTTTTAGGGATGGCGTCAAATCGACGCGCGAGCGGCGCAGCGAGGGCGCAAGGCCGAAAAGAATTCCGGTAAGAAATGTGATGGCGAGCGTGAAGAGGAGCACACGCCAGTCAGGCGCGACAGCGAAAGGAAACGGCTCGCCGGAGCCGTTGGAGAGTAGGCTGGCAATCGCGTCGACGCCCCAGACGGCAACGAGAACGCCGAGCGCACCGCCGGCGACGGCGAGCAGAACGCTTTCGGTGAGAAGCTGGCGGATGATGCGCGCGCGGCCTGCTCCGAGCGCGAGACGAACGGCGATCTCCTTTTGACGCGAGGCGGATCGCGCCAGCGTGAGTCCGGCAACGTTGGCGCAGGCGATCAGCAAGATGAAAGCGACGATGACCATGGTGACGTAAAGGGCTGGAGCAATCTGGCTGGTTTCACCGTTGAGGCCCGACCGCGCTGGACGAAGCGTGATGGCGGGAGCGTCCTCGGGCTTGGAGAGCGGAGCCACGCCGTAAAGCATTTCGTTGCGGAAAATTGTAGTGGCGTCGGCTTGCGCCTCGCCGATCGAAAGGCCGGGCTTGAGACGGCCAAGGATGACGACCCACCAGTTGGTGGGGTCAGCGACGCGGTCCTTGCTGCGGTAATACTTGCCGCGGACGCTATCAGCGACAGAGAACGGCATGAAAAGATCCAGCGGCTTGCCGGGCGTGAGATTGGTGAAGTGCGGGTCGGCGACGCCGACAATCGTGACGGTGGTGCTATCTAGGCGGACGGTCCGCCCGACGACGGACGGAGCGGCTCCGAAAGCGCGGACCCAATAAGCGTAATTCAAAACGATGGCGGGTGGCGCGGACGGTGAATCATCGGAGGGAGTAAGCGTGCGGCCGATAAAAGTGCTGACGCCGAGAGTGGAGAAGAAATCGCCGGAAACGTACAGGCCGCGGACGATGCTGGCGGCGCCGTTGACGCTAAGGTCGACACCAAACGGACCGGCGAACGCGGCCATGCCGGAGAAAGCGCCAGCTTTCGCGCGAACGGTTATGTAAAACGGTATGGAGAAGGAGCAATCGCCGATGGCAGTTTGGTCCGCGCAGTCGCCATAACCGCTTTGGCCTTGGAGTTTCGGGTGTGCACGGGCGGTCCAATTGAAGACAACGAGTCCTTGCGGATCTTTCACTGGTATGGAGCGCAAGAGCACGGCGTCGATGAAGCTGAAGATGGCGGTGTTCGCGCCGACACCGAGGGCCAGGGTGAGGACGGCGACGGCGGCGAAGCCGGGGGACTTGCGCAACATCCTCAAGCCGTAGTGCAAATCCTGTACGAAATCTTGAATCCAGTTTACGCGACGGGCGTCGCGGCATTTCTCTTTGGTCTGCTCGATACCTTCCAGGTCGAGTCGTGCGCGGCGGTGCGCCTCTTCTTGCGTCATCCCTTGCGCGACATATTCCTGGGTTTTTCGTTCGAGGTGGTCGCGCAGCTCGTCGTCCAATTCCTGGTCCGCCTGCGCCCAGCGGAACAACGACCGCAGTCGCAGCGGAATCGTGTACAGCCAATGTCTCGGTCGCATTCTCCGATCCTCCTTCATTCATACCTCAAAGCGACCATGGGATCGACGCGCATGGCGCGGCGCGCGGGGATGTAGCACGCCAACACTGCGATTCCGGTCAACAGAATAGAAACGGCGAGGAATGTAAGTGGATCGCTAGGTCTGACTCCGTAGAGCAAGCCCGAGAAGCTCACGAGCGCGCGAGCGAGAGCGAGTGCCGCTGACGCTCCAATGATCAGGCCAATCGCCGCCAGCCGAAGGCCCTGACCGATTATCATTCGAAAGATGCTCTGCTTCTCAGCCCCAAGCGCCATTCGAACTCCTATCTCGTGTACGCGCTGCGCTACCGAATATGAAATCACGCCATAAATTCCCACGGTCGCCAGGAGCAATGCCAACGCGGCAAATGCGCCAAGCAAAATCATCGGAAAACGCTGCGACGCCATCGACTGAGCAGCGATCTTCTGCATGGTTTGTATGGCGTATATCGGCTGATCCTTCCCGGTACTGGAGACAGCGTTTTTGATCGCTGGCATGACTGCAGCGACTGGAAGGGTCGTGCGGACCACAATTGTCGTAGCGGGAAAGCCTTCCGATCCCGTGACCCATTGATCTGGAATCTGATAGAGCGGATAGTAAGCTTGAGTTTGAGTGTACGACTCTTCGTTGCCCAGGCTCCAATGTCTCACGTGGCCGACGACACCGACAATGCGACAAGGACCCCAAGGCGGAGTCCAACCAAATGTTATGGCCTGGCCAAGCGGATCTTGTCCCCGGAAATAAGTGCTGGCGAAAACGTTGTCGATTGCAGCGACGCAAGGTGACTCGGTTGTGTCGCCTTCCGTAAAAAAGCGGCCTCGCAGGAGCGGAATGTTCATTGCCCGCAGATAATCGGTGCCAGTGTTAAACACCATCATTCTCGGGGCCGTTCGAACCACAGCGGGTTTCTGAGAGTTGATCCAGAACGGTGCAACGTTGCTCCTCGCTTTCAGAGGAACGATGTATGTGAAATCCGCTGCTTCCACGCGGGGAATCGCGCGAACTCGTTCGAGGAATTGACGGTAAGCGGCTCGCGTGCCGGAAGCGGTCTGTAGCACCAACGGCGAAAAGCCCACCTTGAAGGTAATCACGTCTTGCGTGTCGAACCCGGGATTCGTGTCCAACATCTTTCGAAGTGTACGGAAGAGAAGACCGGCGCCAACCAATAGCGTCAGCGTCGGAGCCATTTGCACAACCACGAGGCTATTCTGCATTCGATGGTGGGCGGTGGTCGCACCACGACCGCCCTCTCTTAGGGCTGGTTGGAGGTCGGCTCTGGAGGTCTTAAAGGCTGCCACGAGGCCAAACAGAATCGCCACAGCAATCGAAACAGCCAAGGTGTAGAGAAGAACCGAAAGGTTCACCCCGATGTTTTCACTACGAGGCAAACTTCCCGGCACGGCTAGCAGCAGGGGACGAACGCCCAATCGTGCAATCATCAGGCCCATCGCCCCGCCTATCAAAGAAAGGACCAAGCTTTCTGTGAGGAGTTGCCGAACAGCGCGCGAGCGGCTTGCTCCTAACGCCGTCCGAATTGCAAATTCGCGCGTACGACCCGCTGTACGTGTGAGCAAGAGATTGGCTACATTCGCGGAGGCGATTAGCAACACGAGGCACACGGCTCCCAACAACATCAGTAATGTTCGGCTTACGTCGCCAATAAACGCCTGCCGCAGCGGCACCACGGATATTCCCAAGCCCTTATTTGCGTCGGGGTAGAGTTGGATGGCGCTCATCTCCGCTTCTGCCTGAGGCATGCTCACGCCGAAATGCAGCCTGGCAATGGTGACGATTGCGGGTGCGCCGCGAGGGTCGAGCAGAAGCGGGTCGCCCTGCGCGAGCGGCGTGCAGACTTCCACTGGGTCATATGGTTCATCGTCAAAACTAAAATGTGGAGGAAGGATTCCGACAACCGTGTAGTCCACTCCGCTCAAGGACACAATTTTGCCAAGAGCGTTCGCATCTCCGCCAAATCGATTTCTCCAGAACCGGTCGCTGATGATAACTACGCGCGATCCGCCGCGCTGGTCTTCCTGCGGAGAAAAACTCCGTCCCAGAGGAAGTTCTACGCCTAACGTATCAAAAAAGCTCGAAGAGACTTCTGCGGCAAGGATATGTTCAGGCGCACCTGGATTCGTGAGGTCGTAGTGCAACCACCTGACGGCTGCCATTTGCTGAAATGACCGAGCGCTGCGCCGCCAATCCCGGAAGTTCGGGTAAGACGACCAAACGACCTGCTTGAATTGTGGATTGCTCTCCCAAATGACAACCAGACGATCGGGATCGCTATAGGGAAGGGGTGCTAACAGCACGCCTTGAACGACGCTGAACATGGCGGTATTGGCGCCTATGCCTAAGGCGAGCGTCAGAATCGCAACGGCGGTGAAGACAGGTGATTTGCAGAGCATGCGCAGACCAAAGTGCAAATCCTGAATGAAGTCCTGAATCCAGTTTACTTTGCGCGTATCGCGGCATTTCTCTTTGGTCTGCTCGATACCGTCCAGGTCGAGTCGCGCGCGGCGGCGCGCTTCCTCCGGCGTCATCCCTTGCGCGACGTATTCCTCGGTTTTTCGTTCGAGGTGGTCGCGCAGCTCGTCATCCAATTCCCGGTCCGCCTGCGCCCAGCGGAACAACGACCGCAGTCCCAGCGGAATCGTGTACAGCCAATGTCTCGGTCGCATTCTCCGATCCTCCTTCATTCATACCTCAAAGCGACCATGGGATCGACCTTAGTGGCCCGCCGCGCCGGCAGATATCCGGCCAAAGTGCCGACCGCAAGCAACGCACCGACAACCCACGCCAGGGTGACGGGATCATTCGGCGAGACGCCGTACAGCATGTGACCAATCAACCGTGTGGCCGCGAGTGCGCACGGCAGTCCAATGCCCACTCCCGTCCCCACGAGCACAATCACTTCTCGTAGAACGAACCGGAGAACACCTGACCGCTTCGCTCCTAAGGCCATGCGTATGCCGATTTCACGCGTTCTCTGCGTCACGGCATACGCCATCAGCCCATAAAGCCCAATGGCCGCAAGCAAGAGCGCCAGCGCGCCGAAAAACGCCGAGAGCATGGCAGTAACCCGCTCTTGCAGAATAGAGCGCTCAATGTTTTGCTGCACCGTTTTGATCGAGAAAATATATTCATGTCCTTGCGATTCAACCGTCCGTCGCAACGCGTCCGTTATCGCGGCAGTCGGCAGACTTGTCTGCACGAGCAATTCGGACCATCCCATGTAGTCTTTGTATTGCATCGAAGGAAGGTACACCGTCGGGGGTTGTGCCTTACGAATGTCGTACAGGCTGGCATTGCTGACTACGCCGATGATTTGCAGATTCTGCCAGTTCCGCGCACTCATGACATCGAGGTGCTGGCCGATAGCATTGCCTTTCGGGAAGAGCTTTTCGGCAAAGTTCTGGCTTACTATGGCTATCCTCGCCGCATGGTCGTCGTCTTGCCAATCAAACTTGCGGCCTCGTAACAGCGTTATGCCGGCTGTTTCAAAGAACTCCGGAGTAGCCATTTCGAAGTCTGCTTCCAGTCCCTCCGCGTCGCTCCCCGTGATGCGTACCCTTTCAGTCCATTCGACTACGTTTCCGAATCTCGTGTGCATCATTCCTGCGGATTCCACTCCCGGGACTTGCGCAATCCGATCAGTCAGCTGGCTGTAATAATTCACAAGGTCCAGGTCTTTGTATCCGTTGGGTTTCGGAAAGAGACTCACGTCTAGGAGCGAATGCGTTCGAAAACCTGGATTAGCGCCGCGCAATTTCTTGAGTGTGCGCACGAAAAGTCCAGACCCCATCAGCAATACCAACGACAACGCTACTTGCGTGACGATCAAGCGCCCGCCGAGCCGACTAGTTCCTTTTCCCGATGTGCGAGAGCCATGCTGGAGGGCCATGTTGGGATCTTCTCGAGTCGCACGCCACGCTGGAGCCAGCCCAAACAATACTCCCGTCAGTATTGCCATCGCGGCTGTGAATCCCAGGATTCGCCAATCCGGCGCAAGATTCAGCGCTGCAGGAACAATGAAGATCTGCCCGAGAATAAAATCTGAAATAGCGTGGCTGGCCCAATGCGCAAAGCCCCATCCCGCAAGCGTTCCAGCCACGGATAGCATGACGCTCTCCGTAAGCATTTGACGGACGATTCTGGCGCGGCCCGCTCCCAATGCGGCTCGCACCGCAATCTCGTGGCTTCGAGACGCACCACGAGCCAGCATCAAATTGGCGAGATTGACGCACGCGACCAGGAGGACGAGGCAGGAAATGGCCAGCACAATGTAAAGCGGTTTGGAGAAGCGTTTACGCAGAAACGATCCTCCTCTTGCACCGGACTCCACCTTGAGGTGCAGATCGCGAAAGCGGCCGAGGTCTGCGAATGTCTTGTCAGGGGGAACCATCTCTTGCCGAATCTCCGGCCATAGCGAGTCAAGCTGGGCGCGAGCCTGTTCCAGCGTAACGCCCGGCTTGAGCCGCCCCGCCGCTTGCAACCAGCGCGCAGCGCGGCGTTGCAAATACTTCTGCATATCTGCCTCGCCTCCAAACAGTTGCCTTGCCGGAAGCGGCAGCGTTACCTCCATTTCCATGTCGGCGCTGATTCCGGTGAAACCCTTGCGCGTTACACCGATGATTGTGAATGGAATTCCCTCGATCTTCAGAGTTTTGCCGATAGCGTCCCGCGCGCCCCCGTAATGGCTTTGCCAGAAGCCGTAGCTGAGCACGGCCACCTGCGCGGCTGCGGTGGCACTCAGATTTTCATCCTCAGAATCAAACAAACGGCCAACTTCCGGAACGGCGGCAAGTTCAGGATAAAAGTTGTTATCGACTCCCCAGACATCTGCTCGTGCGAGCGTGCCATCTATTTCCGCGTTAAAGACGATATCGCCCCACCAGGCAAAGGTCCCCGAGAACACCTTTTGGCCACGCGAGAACTCCTGAAACATGGGTAGCGACAAGGCGGCGTAATCATTGCCCGGAATATGAGCGCCGAAGCGAACGAGTTGTTCGGGATGGGGAACAGGAAGGTTCCGCAGCTCCAACCCGTCCAGTAGCGAAAAGATTGCTGTGTTCGCGCCGATACCAAGTGCGAGCGTGAGAATAGCGACGGCGGTGAAGCCAGGAGATTTGCGCAATATTCGTAGACCGTAACGCAAATCCTGAGTCAAATCTTGGATCAGGTTCACTCTGCGCGCGTCGCGGCACTTCTCTTTGGTTTGCTCGATACCGCCCAGGTCAAGTCGCGCGCGACGGTGCGCCTCTTCTTGCGTCATCCCTTGCGCGGCGTATTCCTCGGTTTTTCGTTCGAGGTGGTCGCGCAGTTCGTCATCCAGCTCTTGGTCTGCCTGCCTTCGATGAAATAACGACCGTAACCGCAACGGAATCGTGTAAAGCCAGTGCACCGGTCGCATTTCCCACCCCTCCTTACTCGTATCTCAAAGCGACCATCGGATCGACGCGCATGGCACGCTGCGCCGGGACCCAGCATGCTAGAAATGCGACAACGCAGAGCAGAATGGCAACCGCGACGAAGGTGATGGGGTCAGTGGACTTAATGCCGAAGAGCAACCCTGAAAGAAGGCGCGTAGACGCCAGGGCCAAAGCGATTCCCACGGCAAGGCCGATGACGGTCATGCGCAGCCCGCCCCAAATGACGAGACGCAACACTTCTTGGCGGCTGGCTCCTAACGCCACGCGAATCCCGATTTCATGCGTGCGCTGCGAAACAAGATGCGCGAGAAGACCGTAGAAGCCAATGGCCGTAAGCAACAGAGTTATTCCAGCGAGAATCCCCATGAGAAGAGCGCGGAAGCGAGGATGTACTAGGAATTCCGACTCGCGTTGAACTATGGTTTCGATGTCATAGACAGGAACATTGGAATCAATTTGTGTGACCTCCGCCTGGAGTACAGGGCTCAGCCACATAGGGTTGCCTGCCGCACGTAGCAGCAGAACCATCGAGATGGGCGACGTTTGGTCAACGGGCAAATAGACAAGAGCCGGTTCGTCGTAACTCATCTCCTGGTAGACGGTGGAGCGCTTCTCATTGCTTACAACCCCGACAATCGTGAGCCAAGGAGCCTTGTCCTCAGGCCTGCCAAGTTTGATTTGTTGGCCAACGGGATTTTCCCTTGGGAAATACCTATGAACGAGTTGCTCGTTCACAATGGCGACGGGCTGGCTGTCTCTACGGTCCCGCGGATCGAACTGGCGGCCCTGCAATGAGGGGATGCCCAGCACGCGAAAATAGCCGCTGCTAATGTTCTCTACTCTGACGGCCTCCAGATTTTCTATGGGAGCCCTTCCCGCCATCGAGAGCCTACTGGAACTGCCGCCGTCAAATCCCAGGACACCTGAGGACAGAGCCGCTCCCTCAACGCCAGGGAGAGCGCCCAACCGAGCGACCAGCGCTTCGTAAAAACTGAACCGCCGGCCCAGGTCGGTATAAGCGCTGGGAGGGAGAGCCACTTGAGCGGTGAGGACGTGGTCAGGCTGAAAGCCCAGCGGTACCGCACCCAAGCGCACAAAACTTTGAATCATTAAACCGGCTGCGGCGAGCAAGACCATCGAGAGAGTGACCTGACCGACGACAAGGAGCTGGCTCATGCGATGCCTTCCCAGGCTCATGGTTCGGCCGGATTCTTTTAATACATCGTTTAGGTCAACGCGGGAGGCGCGCCAAGCCGGCAGCAAGCCAAAAAGCAATGCGGTCATTGAGGTGAGGAAAACCGCAAAAGCGAGGACGTGGGGATTTATGGTGACTGGATTGCCTGGCGGAAGCTCAACAAGATTCGTGGAATTGAAGTAGCGCACGGCGGCCACCGAAATAAGGATTCCGGCGACGGTTCCCAGAGCGGCGAGCAACACGTTTTCGGTGAACAACTGACGGATCAAGCGAGAGCGCCTTGAGCCAAGCGCGGAGCGAACAGCCAACTCCCTGTGCCTTTCTACAGAGCGGCCGAGAAGGAGATTGGCGACATTCAGGCAGGCAATGAGCAGGAGCAACGTAACCGCAGCCGACAGAATAAGCAGTGCTGCACGCAAATTCCTCCCGGCCATCCATGTGAACTCTTCGCGCAAGTCGCGGACGATTGGTTTTATCTGCCCAACCCAATTTCCTGCGGGCGATTGCCGAATGACGCGTTGATGGAGTCCGACCAACTCCTGCTCGGCGTCGGCCATACTTACGCCCGGTTTAAGGCGCCCAAAAATGCCGACTACGGAATCGTAAGGCTCCTTTGAAAACTGGCTATCCGGGCTGATTAGTGTCCAGAGCGATGTTTGTTTTGGATAGAAGTCGAAGCCCCGAGGCATGATACCGGCAACCGTGCAGGGTTTCCCGCTGAGTGACAACGGCGCGCCTACGATGCCTGCCGGCGCTCCCAAGTCCTTTTGCCAAAACGAATAGGCCAGGACAACTGTGCATCCATTTTGAAGATCGCCCGGGCCGAACGTTCGGCCTTGTGCTGCGGGAATTCCTAATAAGGAGAAGAAGTCGGCGCTTGCAGGGATTGCTAGTACGTGATGAGGAGAACCGTTCCAAGTTAGGATTTCGCCAGCTCGGGCCCAAGTCGCGGCCGCCAGTTGGTCGAAGCTTTGGCTGTGAGCTTTGAATTCCTCAAAATCGCCGTAGGAGGCGAAAATCTTTGTGCCTGGCTGGCCACTTTCTGCGCACCATACAGCCACTAAGCGCTCGGCATCCCTATACGGAAGATCTCTTAAGAGGACGGCATCCACAATGCTGAAAACGGCAGTATTCGCACTGACTCCCAGAGCGAGGGTGAGGACGGCGACGGCGGTGAAGCCAGGCGATTTGCGCAACATGCGGAGACCAAAGCGCAAATCCTGAATTAGGTCCTGAATCCAGTTCACGCGGCGCGCGTCGCGGCATTTCTCTTTGGTCTGCTCGACACCGCCCAGGTCGAGCCGCGCGCGGCGGTGCGCCTCTTCTTGCCTCATCCCTTGCGCCATGTATTCCCCGGTTTTTCGTTCGAGGTGGTCGCGCATCTCGTCGTCCAATTCCTGGTCCGCCTGCGCCCAGCGAAACAACGACCGCAATCGTAGCGGAATCGTGAACAGCCAATGCTCCGGTCGCATTTTTCGACCCTCCCTCACTCCTATGAAAATAGCTGCCTATCGCGTTGAAAACAAAGCATAGGTGCCTGGGTCCATTTTCATCCTTCGTTGTGGCTCTCCGAGAGCCATGAGTTACTCGTACCTCAGAGCAACCATGGGATCGACGTACATCGCCCGCCGCGCAGGGACGTAGCTTGCCAGCAGTGCGACGCCGAGTATCACAAACACGACAAGGCCGAACGTGGCGGGGTCATGAGAGCTAACCCCATAAAGAAGGCTGGCCATGAGCCGTGTCAACCCCAGAGCAGCGAACAGACCAATTCCCGCCCCCATCAGGGTCCATTTCATTCCTTCACGGACAGTCATACCCAAGACATCCCATGAAGTGGCCCCCAGCGCTATGCGCACACCGAATTCCTGCGTGCGCTCAACGACCGCTTGGGAAAGCACTCCATAAACTCCGATGGACACCAGGAAAACGGCCAGCAGCGCGAACAGCCCAAGTAGAATAAGATTGAACCGCTGCGGAGCGAGAGAATTTTGAATTTCCACGTCCATTGTCTGGACATCCGCGACGGGGACTTGGGGATCGAGAGAAGCAACGGTGGCGCGCACAGCGGATATAAGGCTTGCTGGGTCGGTCCGTGTCCGCACCGCCAAGTGCAGGTTGCGGAGCCCGTCAAACGTCGGATCGATGAAAGCACCCTCGGGCATCGCCAGGTAGGGCGAATAGTTGTGCAGCTTTGCGGGTTTGGCGATGGCCGAGTCTTTTACGTCACTCACAACGCCGACGACCACGTTCCATTTACCGTGGAAATAGATACGCTTACCGAGCGGGTCCCCGCCGGGGAAGTAAGTCTGCGCTGCAGCTTCGCTGACAATGACTACATCCGTTACGCCAAAGCGATCATTGGGAGTAAACGTACGGCCACGCTTCAAGGCGATGCCCATAGCGGCGAAGTAGTCTCCCAAAATCCAACTGTGAGCGACTGCCACAGGGCCGGGGAGTTCACGTCCCTCGATTTTCACCACCGCGTCGCCCGCGTTTCCCGCCAGTGGCAAGTCTGTCGAGGTGCCCACCGAAATCACCGCGGGCAGTGCGGCGGTACGGCGCAGCAACTCTTGATAGAAATTACGGATTTCGTCCGGTCGCGAATAGGCGTGCAGCGGAAGGGGAACGGTCATGGCAAAGGCGCGGTCCGGTTGGAAGCCAGGATCGGTTTCCAGCAATCTCGCGAAGCTTCGAAGCAAAAGTCCCGCACCGGTGAGAAGGATTACGGCGAGCGCGGTCTGGGAGACTATAAGTGCACTGCGCATGCTCCGGCGCGCGTGGCCGTGTGTCGCTCCGCGAAGCGACTCTTTAAGCCCTTCGTTCGGGTCCGTACGAGAAGCTTGCAGGGCAGGCCACAGCCCGAAGAAAACAGCGGTGAGAAGAGAGAGGCTGAGCGAAACGACGAACACGACGCCATCGATTCGTATCTCCTGCAATCGCGGAAGCGCGGTTGGCGAAATCTCAAGCAACAGACGTTTGCCCAAGAAGCCAAGCGCGAGCCCCGAGGCGCCTCCGAAAACCGCAAGCAACAGGCTCTCCGACAGCATTTGCTCGACAAGGCGCCTGCGCGCCGCCCCAAGGGCAGACCGGATTGCCATTTCTCTTTGTCTTCCCGATGTGCGTGCAAGCACCAGATTGGCGACGTTGGCGCAGGCAATCAGTAGAACGAATCCGACCGCGACGAGCAAAACCAAAAGCGGAGTGCGCACCTCACCGACAATTTCCTTGCGGTACGGAACGACGCTTGCCCCCATATGCTGCCCCTTGACGATAACGGCATACTCTGGAGGGTATAACTTCTCGACCTCGGCAATGACACGGCCAGCGTCCTCCTGGGCTTGGGCTGGAGTGACTCCTCGTTTGAGCCGTCCAACAACGGTGTGGTTGTACTCCACTCCCCACTCCTGCAGTTCAGCAGGAGTGAAAGCCAGCGGTACCCACAATTCGGCCGGACCACGATTCCAACGCTCGCCTCGTAAAGGGAAGTCGAAGCCTTTCGGCATAACACCAATCACTGTGTACGGTTCCCGGTCGAGCAGGATCGTTCGTCCGAGGATATTTGGGTCCGCGCCATATCGCCGCTGCCAAAGTCCATAGCTCAGCACCGCGACTGCGTGGCCTGGCTGCTCCTCCGCAGCACTGAACGTTCGCCCAAGAATCGGCTCGATGCCAAGGACCGGAAAGAGACTTACTGAAGTAAGCGCTCCTTCGATTCGCTCTGGAGCATCGGCACTGGACAGCTCGTAATACCGATTGCTATAGATCGCCAATGTTTCAAAGGTTCTCTGGCGCTCCGCGAAGGCTCGGAAGTCAGGCGCATTAAAGGGTAGATCAAGACTGAACCCAGGAAGGCGTTCGCGGATCAACATAATCTGGCTTGGATTGGCAAACGGCAAAGGACGCAATAGCACGCCATTCACCACAGAAAAAATCGCTGTGTTTGCTCCGATGCCGAGGGCCAGCGTGAGGACGGCCACAGCGGTGAAGCCGCGGGATTTACGCAATATTCGAAAACCAAAGCGCAAATCCTGAACGAAATCCTCAATCCAATTTACGCGTCGCGCGTCGCGGCATTTCTCTTTGGTCTGTTCGATCCCGCCCAGGTCAAGTCGCGCGCGGCGGCGCGCCTCTTCTTGCGTCGTCCCTTGTGCCATGTATTCCTCGGTTTTTCGTTCGAGGTGATCGCGCAGCTCGTCGTCCAATTCCTGGTCCGCCTGCGCCCAGCGAAACAACGATCGCAGCCGCAGTGGAATCGTGTATAGCCAATGCTCCGGTCGCACGACAGCAAGCCCCTCTACTCGTATCTCAGGGCGACCATCGGATCAACGCGCATCGCCCTCCGTGCGGGAATGTAGCAGGCGAGGAGTGACACCGCAGCGAGCAGGCCCGATGCGCACGCATACGTCAGCGGGTCCATGGGCGAAACACCCGCCAGCAAATCTCTCGCAAGTCGCCCAATCGCGCCGGCCAGCAAAGCGCCCACCAGGACGCCTGTCGCCGTCACAATCAGGCCCTGCCTAAGAATCATCTTCAAGACGCTCGACCGGGCCGCGCCGAGAGCCATTCGGATACCGATCTCGTGCGTGCGCTGGGTCGCAGCGTAAGAAACGACTCCGTAGACTCCGACCAGACCGAGCAGAAGGCCCAGAGTTCCCAGCGATGCCGTCAGTGCGGCGCCGACTTTGTAGAGCAGCAATCCATTGAGCGTGTCGAGAGCCTGAGTCATCGTTTGCACGTCGAAAACAGGCATGGCCGGAGCGAGTGAATGAATCAGATCGACCGCCTGATGAAAGGCAGTCGCCTCAGGCAGGGCTGTTCGCAGTTGGAGAGTCACGGGCGTCAGGTAATGCTGCGCAAAGGGCCGATAGAAAAACGGACGGAAGGAGCCAGTCAGGTGCTGAGTCCGGCTGTTCTTCGCGATGCCGATCACTTGAATCGGATGCGTCGAGTCGTTTCGGGTCGTGAAGTGCCTGCCGATAGGATCCTGATTCGGCCAGTACCGCCTGGCCATTTCTTCGTTCACGACTGCCACGTACTGTGAAGTCCGGTCGTCGGAATCGAGAAAATCGCGCCCGCGAATCAGCGGTATCCGCACAGATCGGAAATATTCCGCCGAAACCGCGTTGTAACCGGCAATCGGCTGCTGCTGGCCGGGCGGAGTTTCATAACCCTCGATCTTCAGTTCGTCTCCGTAGTTGTAGTAACCCATCGGAATGGTGGCTGCGAGACTGGCCGATTCAACGCCCGGCAATACGCGCGCCCGCTGAAGAAACTCTTTGAGAAATTGACTCGCCTGGGGTTCATCGTAACCAGCGTCTGTCGGCGAAATGGTCAGATTCAAAACATGATCCGGATCGAACCCCAGATCGGAATGTTCGACAGACCGCAGGCTCCTCACGAACAATCCCGCGATGATCAGCAACATCATTGAGCCGCTCAACTCGGCGACAACCAGGACGCTGCGAGCGCGCTGGCGGCGGCCCGTCGCGGTTCGCGAGCTTTCGTGCAGCAGAGGGTTCAGGTTTCCGCGCGCTGCGCGAACCGCTGGAGTCACGCCCACTAGGACTCCGGTCAGAAGGGCCGCACCTACGGCGTAGGCAAGCACTCGCCAGTCGAAGGTTACGTTGAATACGACAGGAATAGCCGACGCGAAGTTTATCGAGTTGACTGAGCGGCTGGCCGCAACTCCGACAACAATACCGCCCCCGCATCCTAGGGCTGCGAGGAGAAGGCTTTCAGTGAGGAGCTGCCGCGCGAGCCGCCCACGCCCAGCTCCAAAAGCCGCACGAACGGCCATCTCGCCTTGGCGCGCTGCGGCCCGAACCAGAAGCAAATTCGCAACATTCATGCAGGCCAACACGAGCACGAGCCCGACAAGCAAAAGGAAAAACGCAGCCATGGACTCGATCACGGCCGCATCCTGCGGGGCGGCGTTAAGCGGACCACCAGGAAAGGCTTGGAGCCAATCCCACTTGTGGATTTCCGGATATTGGGCGGAGAGCCGACGAGCCACGATGGCAAGTATCGGCTGCGCCTGTCCAACCTTCATGCCCGGCTTCAGCCGGCCGAGAATCTCGATGTTTCCCACCCTCCTGTTCGTCAGGAAGTCCTTGGGGCTGTCCAAAGTTGCCGTTGCCATTCCCACCGGCAAGTAGCCCTGTGTGTCCATAATCGAATAAACTCCTCCGAAGCCTTCCGGGGTTACGCCAATGATCGTCACTGAACGCCCGTTTATCGAGGCGCTTCTGCCTACGATATTCGGATCGCCTCCCACATGGTTTTTCCAGAACGTGTAACTCAGCACTAGGACGGGGTCGGAACCATCGATCCTTCCATCGGAAGGCTGGAAGAAAGTTCCGAGTGCAGGGCTGATTCCGATTACCTGAAAGAAATTGGTCGTGACGTAGCTCATCCAGATCGGCTGGCTCTGGTCGTTCATGCTGAACCCGTCCATATGGGACGGCTGCATGCCGGTCATGTCGCGGAAGACGGAGGTGGTCTGGTCCCGAATATCTTCAAAATCCGGATAGGAAAACCCGTTACTCGAACCGAATCCGTGGGGCTGCGATGCCAGTGATGCGACTTCGTTCGGGGTATCAACGGGTAGCGGCCGGAGCACAAGGGCATTCACCATGCTGAAAATGGCCGAGTTGGCGCCGATGCCGAGGGCGAGCGTCAAAATCGCAGCCGCGGTGAATCCCGGCGACTTGCGCAACATGCGGAGGCCGTAGCGCAGGTCTTGCATGAAGTCCTGAATCCAATTCACGCGGCGAGCGTCGCGGCATTTCTCTTTGGTCTGCTCGATGCCTTCCAGGTCGAGTCGTGCGCGGCGGTGCGCCTCTTCTTGCGTCATCCCTTGCGCGACATATTCCTGGGTTTTTCGTTCGAGGTGGTCGCGCAGCTCGTCATCTAATTCCTGGTCCGCCTGCGCCCAGCGGAATAACGACCGTAACCGTAGCGGAATTGTGTACAGCCAGTGCTCCGGTCCCATGTCCAACCTCCGTTTCGCGCGCCGCGACGCTCACGCCTCTTTGAGCTTAATAACCCGCGAAATGGCGCTCGAAAGCCTGCCCCAGTTGTCTGCTTCTTTTTCAAGCTGTCGCCGTCCCAGCCGCGTGAGCGAATAATATTTCGCCCGCCGTCCATACTCGGACGTTTTCCATTCGGCTGTAATCCAGCCCTCTTGTTCCAACTTGTGCAAAGCCGGGTACAGCGATCCGTCGCTCACCTGCAACACGTCGCCGGACACTTGCTTTAACCGCTGACTCACGGCGAAGCCGTTCATCGGCTCAAGCGCCAAAAATTTCAGCAGCAACATGTCCAACGTGCCCTGCACCAAATCCGAAGGTTTGCTCATGTGATGTCCTCGGTAACCGAGGCTAGCACCTCTGCCCTCGGTAAGCAAGTGGAGACGCTTTTCGGGAAGCGAGACTGCCGGTTTGCGTATTCATTCGAATGGGTTTGCTCCTTGGTTGTGGGTTCAAAACCGAGACTGTAGAAGGAGGATCTCTGGAAGCGAGTCTGCTACTGGAGAGCGGCAGAGATCGTTCCATTGTGGGCTGAGACTGTCAGTGACTGTGATCGGCGGGATTTCTCTGCTGCCCGACTACGCCAACCACAAATGCCATCCAACCTTTGAGACACAATCCGCTCAGGAAAACCACCACCTAGCCAGCAGGGACTTCCGTCGTCGACTTGACAGTGCGGCTGGCGATCACTGAGCTGACCAGAGCCGAGAGAAATGCTGCAAAGACGAACAAATCTAGAACCGCATGTCCGCCGTCAGGAGGGCGATGTCTGCCGAAGCTCGGGAGCACTTGGGTTCGGTTACCGTAGAAGGAATAGAACCCATCACGCTCTGGTCCTGTCCCTCCAATATAAGGAATCCACCAGTCGTGCAGATGAACAGCGACCCAGACGGAGAGCAGAACGACGGCAATCCACATTCCTGGCCTCAGCCGTCTCGTAAAGCTGACCACCATTACGAGAAGCAGGAACCCAATCACGATATCAGGGTAGAACTGGTCGTTGTGAACAGGCCAATGAAATTCGCCGTTCCACCGGCCCAGCGGTAGCCAACGGTAGAGCTCGTAGTAAACCAAAAGTACTGTCAAACGAACGACCGTGAGAAAGCAGCTTTTTTCTATTCGGCCAGGCACTTCAGGAATCTCCAAACGCGAAAGGGTGGTCTTTAAGAATCCTCACGACGGCAAGGATCGTGTTCCAGATGCGTGTGGTTGCTGGCACACCGAAAAGCTTGTCGATCCGCCCGAGATAGCCGATGGTCTTCATGTGGCAGCGGTATACTCCGAAGACGAATCGGTTCTCCGACGCGATAACCCGGACGAGCCAGTCTCCGTCGGGCGGAAACGTGATTGGTAGGGTAGCGCGGGAGCTTCCGGCCCTCGATAGGACGCTCACGAATCGAACGATGTCGGGGCGTGACGGCTCGGCTGCAAATGGATTCTCGTTCTCCAGACGGATGAGATCTCGACCGTCGCAGAGCATAACCTCTGCCTCGAATGGCAGCTTCCGCAGCAACGCTGCACGAAATGTGGCTTTAGGGCTGGGCTTCCGAACGACAAATGTTCCCGCAGCGCCGACATTCACGACGCCATAGTCGCTGAGCTTTTTTGCGAGGATGTTCGGGCGAACCGTTCTGTGGCCGCCCACGTTCACACCTCGAAGAAACACGACAAGAGCCATGTCCGTCACCGGTCGCCATCATTCCGAGGCGTTTGAAACTCCGCCGGCCAAATTCGATACGATGAGTTGGTTTATTGCCTTTGTGTGCGTGTGGACCAGCCAGTGCGATGCGTCGGAAATGCGATGGACAGCGAGTCGCGTCACGTATTCTTCCAGCCCGTCGAGGTTCTGAGGCAAGAGCGCTGGGTCGTTCATGCCCCAAATTACGAGTGTGGGTACGTCAACTTTTGCACTCCAACGAGACGGGCCGTCGCCCGCCGAAGAAGCTGTGAGACGATTGGCTCGGTAATAGTTCAGACCGCCGGTGATCGCACTGGGCTGCGACCAAGCCTTGACATATTCGGATTTGTCTTCGGCCGGAAGGCCGTTCTGCCGTCCGAATGCCATCACCCGGCTCAGGAACTCGAAATCATTTGCGGACAAAATCTGCTCTGCTTGGGCGCTACAGAAGAGTTCCATATAGCTGCTCGCCTTCTGCTGCATGGGATCGGAACGCAGCAACCGGGCAAAGACGGCTGGATGCGGTGCATTGATGATGACCAGCCTGCGCAGCACGTCGGGGTACGCAATGGCGAGCGCCCAAGCGATGTAGCCGTCCCAATCGTGTGCCACCAAAGCAAATTTCTTGTTGGGCGAAATTTCACGGGCGAAGGCCCAAACATTCTCGATGATGTGCCCGACCTCGTATGCCGATAGTTCTTTCGGCTTGTCAGACAGATTGAATCCGGGCATGTCGAGAGCCACGGCACGATGATCTTTGCCGAACTCCTCAAGTTGGTTCTTCCATGCGTACCAGAATTCGGGGAAGCCGTGGAGAAAGAGGATCAAGTCCCCGCGTCCCGCTGACACGTAATGGAGACGGAGGCCGCTTGCAGTCATGTAACCATCCTCGAACACAGGCTCAGCGCCAATATGAATGTCGTTCGTCTGCATCATCGGTGTCCTGAGTCGCCGCTAGTGTAGTAATCCAAGGTGCTCCTAAGCAAATAATACGTCTCTGTGGCGAATTGATACGAGGGCGATATTACCCGCAAATCGCGCCACGAAAGGGAGATGCCTCTCCCCTTTTGAACGGACCTGGTGACAGTGAAACGATCGGAGTCGCGAAACGCACTGCAACCAAGAGCGCAAAGAGCGCGTGATTTCATTCTAGGTTTTTGTGGCGCCTGACCGGATACCTCAGTGAGCCCGAATATTTGAAAAGTTAGGCAGCCATTGGGGTCTGAAATAAGGATCGACAATGGGGCTGCCAGCCAAACGAGCGGAGATTTGCGATTGGTCGTGACCCCGGCGTCTCGGGTGTTCGCCCTTCCCGTGAGGTATGCGTGCGATGGTTGTTGAAGTAGGTCCTGAAATCGAGCAGCTTCTTTTCGAGATCTGACGTCGTCCAGAACAACAGGTGATCCAAATACTCTCGGCGAAGGGTGCCGATCAGCCGTTCTACGAATGGATGGGACAGGGGAACGTAGGGTATGGACTTGATTTCCGTCAACTCCAGTACACGCAGATTGGCTTGCCATTGGTGGAACCGATAAAGTGGATCGTTGTCGGAGCTCAGATACTTCGACATCCAGAGTTGCCCTCGAATGGCACGGTTGAACATCCGACAGAGGGTGACACCATCGACGGCGCCCGCATGGACGCCGAACCCAATGATCCGGCGCGTATATTGATCCATGACGACCAGGACCCAATGGGTCCGCAGCGTTGCCGACTCGCACCTGAACAGATCCATGCTCCAGAGGCTGTCTTTCATGTGGCCCAGGAACGTCAGCCAGGAAGGACCACCGGAGGAATGTCCCGGCTGGTAGTGATGGCCGAGAATCCTTCGAACCACGTCTTTGTTGATTTGGATGTGGAACGCTAAGGCGATCTGTTGTGCGATTCGCGGACAGCCCCAGTTGGGATTGCGCTGCTTCATTTCGACGACCGCACGGATGAGTTCTGCGCGCGGTCCTTTCGGGCCGGGCTTCAATCGGCGATTCGGGCAGAACAGCACGCGGTACTTTTGCTTGCTCAAAGCTTTGTGAAGGCCAAGCAGTGTCGAAGGCTTCAGAACGATTGCGGAACGGAGCAGACGAGTGGGACGTACCAAGAGTGCCATTAAGCCGGCGAGGATGCGGTCCGACGTGCATAAATTCGGCGATCGTTGCCGTGAGCGAGCCACTATCAAGAGTTGGTGCTTAAGGATAAGGGACTCCGCAACTATGGAACGGACGCCCCTAGGTCCGAGCAAGCGGGCCAGGGTAGCAAGGAAATGGACAAAAAGAGGGACGAGATTGCTCATCGCAGAATCGTAGCAGGAAGGGAAATCCCAAGGAAATATGGGCAAAACAACAATTCGCCAGCCACAGCGGGCATTATGTGGCGCCAAGGATGCGTTTTGGCTAGCGAGGCACACGAGCGGTCGCCCAACGCCACATAATTCCTATCGGCACCATCGAAGCTTATTACCCTTGCGGCGGACCCCGACCAGCGAAAACTGTGACAGCAGCTTCCTCCAACAAGCCGGCAGCTACCGCAGGATCAATAAGCAATTTTTCAGCATGCTCTATCGCACGGCGCCCGATTTCCTCGGCAGCATTGAGGACGACAGGGCTTATCGGCCGCCCGAGGCGATCCACAGGGCTAACGGAGAAACTACGATTAGGCGGCCGTGCGCCTCCGTCCATAACGGGCCATCCTGAGCCCAGAATGTGCGGGTGGGGCGCGCACTAACCGGGCCGACCAAACTCAGGTTCGTGCTACTACGTATCTGACTGCTCTAAGAACTTGGCGATGCCGCTCTGCATTCGAGGCAATCTTGCCTCTACTTACTCAGAGTACCGATTTTCGGAAAACGTCAATCGAAGGCGATGAAAAACTTGCCTCGCAGGGATACACCCGCACTTCGAGTTCACACGCCTATCGAATTGATGCCGAAGAAGAGATGTGGGTTTCATGGATGATGTTGGGAGATCGGGGGGCCTGTGTTAAACGAGGAGGCAGGATGATGCGTCGGGCGGATTCGCCGGCGGCCGGACATGTAAGACCGGTGCTCTGCTGATAGCGGGTTATGAGATCGCAGCCTATAACGACCGAGGCTCGGAGGAAAGGAGTCGAGCAATGTTGATTAGCGCAACCAAGTTTACTCGGAGCTAGGAGCCGACGCCGTCATCTAATCAGCCTCGACCTATGCCCACCCAACTGTATGAGTTGGAAAGGTCCGAGGTTGAGAGGATGAGCACTCGGAGGGAAGTCAAAACGCCCACCGTGTGCACGGTCGGTCAGGCGTTCGTTGAGGTCCCGCCGTCTGTATGAATAAACCCTTCCTCCCAACCGGTTCGGTTCAACAGGTACTTGTGTACCTCGAAGGCATCCTGGGCTTCCTTAAATCCAGGCTTATCTTTGAGCCGCTCGATCGCTGCTTTTGCGTCTTCCTCTGATCGATACACTCCTATTAGCTTTTCATTGTCTTCGCCGTTTAGGTCCCGCGTGTGCCATAGAATGTAAACAGAATCCATCGCATATCTCCATTGAGCCCACTATCCTTTGTCGTTGCTCGAGCGTCTTAGAAGCGCTAGTTTAACATCTGGAAGCATCGGCATTTCAGCCGGCTGCCTAAGCGTCAAAAATCGGTTGGATGAAGCGAAATTTGGCTGTTTTCCGGTCAAGCGCACTTTGCGGCGTCAAGAATGTACTCCTGGAAGATCTGGCGGCGA
>WNGD01001685.1_pt1 | contig 23749 bp, 27 predicted proteins | sample 5400671 | NCBI WGS metagenome assembly WNGD01 (sample SAMN13153369, study PRJNA577476) | soil metagenome | isolation source: 40 cm soil or saprolite under grassland replicate 2 | place: USA:California | collected 2016-06-15
GTAGACGCAGCCGCCAGCGGGACAATAAATCCGAGTGTTTAGAGCGACGAATCCTATCATAGTCAGGATCGCTCCAATGATTATGAAGGCAAATCCAAGGGTCTGAAACGAATGCCTCCACGGATGCCTCGAGGTCACTTCTCCCATCAGCCTCAATTAGACGGTAAATGGTTTAAATTCGCCCTTAGGCCGAGGTAGCCTTTCAGATAGATCGATATGGCCGAGAAAGCCAAGACAGTAGATCGGTGGGGGATCGCCCACATCTATTCCAGTTTCAACAATACTATGGTTCACATTACCGATTTGACTGGTGCTGAGACTGTCTCTCGGAGTGCTGGTGGTCAGCACGTCAAGGCGGACCGTCTCCAGGGGACACCTTACGCTGCAATGCAGGCAGCCGCGGCTGCTGCGAAGGTGGCGAAGGACAAAGGGATTACTTCTCTCCACATCCGCGTTCGCGCTCCTGGAGGTCACAAGGCTCGGACTCCAGGTCCGGGCGCGCAGGCAGCGATCAGGATGTTGGCGCGTCAGGGTTTTCGGATCGGTAGGATTGAGGATGTGACTCCTGTCCCTCACGATGGGACGCGCAGGCCGGGCGGCCGACGCGGTCGGCGCGTCTAGTCTGCAACGGAGTTTTCCTCTACGTCGTACGCCGTTCAGATCCGGAAGATAGTAAACAAGCATCAGAAGTGGCGGGCTGAAGAGTGCCTCAACCTCATCCCATCTGAGAACTTAACCAGCCACACGGTACGACAGCTACTGCCCGGAGATATGGGTCACAGGTATCGGGCCGACGACCGGTTCTACAAGGGGTCCAAGTTCATGGACCAGCTGGAGATGCTCGGGGAGAAGCTGGCGTGTGAGGTTTTCGGGGCGGACTGGGCGAGCCTGCGACCCCTGTCTGGTCATATGGCCGACATGATCATGGTGTCGACGTTAACCAAACCCGGCGGTTCAATCCTGACGGTGAACCCAGCGGACGGGGGTTATCCTGGAATCAGCGACCAAGGAGGATATCCGACCTTCGTCAATGTGCGGAATCTGTATTTTCCGTTCGATGGTGAAAGAATGAACATTGACGTGGATAAGGCGCGAGGGCTTATCGAGGATGAGAAGCCGACGCTTGTAGTCTTCGGCCAATCCTTCTTCCTGTTTCCCCATCCAGTCAAAGAACTAGTCGGTACATGTCAGGAAGCTGGGTCGAGGATTGGTTTTGACGGTTCACACGTGCTGGGATTGATTGCCGGTGGAGAGTTTCAAAGACCGCTCGAAGAAGGAGCAGAACTTCTCCTCGGTTCTACCCACAAAAGCTTCTTTGGTCCCCAAGGAGGAATGATTCTAGGCAAGAGCGCCACCGAATCCGAGGTCAAGGGACGCCAGTTTCCCGGCCTCGTGGATAATGCGCACTGGAACAGGGTCGCCGCGCTAGTCTGGGCGTTGGACGAAGCGCGGAGAGTTGGTGGAAAATACGCTGCCCAGGTGATAGCTAACTCGAGGGCGTTGGCGAAGGCTCTGCACGAAGGGGGTGTCCCAGTCAAATGCGCAGATTTCGGATTCACAACGTCGCACCAAGTTTTTCTTGACATCAAGGACTTGAAGGAGATCGAGGATTTCTCGCAGCGTCTGGAGGATGCGAACATTATCGTTGATCACGGGATTCGACTGGGAACCTGTGAGGCTACTCGACGCGGAATGAAAGCTGGCGACATGGAATCGGTGGCGGAGCTGATTGTCCGGGTCTACAAGGGCGAAGACCCCGGCAAGATTAGGCGACCTGCGACAAGGCTGCGGCGACAGTTCAACAAGGTTCTCTACACATAGACCATCATTATGCTCTTCTAGCCCGGAATGACCGCGATTCCCTGAATCTCCACCTTCATACCGAACAACAAGTCTGCCCGGATAGCGGCTCTAGCCGGCTTGGGATCCGGAAAGAAGGATGAGTATGCTTCGTTCATCCCTGCGTAATCATTGAGGTCTTTCAGATAGACCGTTGTCTGGAGAACATTCTCCATGCTCGATCCGGCTGCTGTAACCACCCTTCGGAAGTTCTCTAGGGTCGTTCTGGTCTGGGCTTTGATGTCTCCCTCTATCACCTTGCCATTAGAGTCAATCGGACCTTGACCGGAGACGAAGACTAGTTGCCCATACTTTATTCCGGGAGAGAAGGGCAGGTTTAGTGGTCCTGGACCACTTTTCACGGATTCTTTCGCGACCATTTCTCAATCGCTAGAATCTGCTAATCGCAGAGGTTTAAGAGTTGAGAACATCTCGGCTCTTCAAGCTGATAGAACATTGCTGACCGAGACACACATTCCTGTAGCCATTTCGATAGACCAGATAGAAAGCGCACGCGATCGGATTCGTGGTCTAGTCCTCCGTACTCCCCTTGTCAGGCTGAACATCGATGATCCCGATCGGGAGATCTATCTGAAACTTGAGAACCTGCAACCTACCGGCTCCTTCAAGGTTCGCGGCGCCTCAAACGCAATTGCACTCTCGGGCCCTGAGGCTAGGACTCGTGGAGTCTACACTTGCAGCGCTGGAAACATGGCGCAGGCCCTAGCCTGGCGGGCTCGACTGAACAGGATTCCATGCACAGCAATCGTTCCCGACAATGCGCCGAAGACAAAACTGCAGGCCATCCAGCGATTCGGCGCGAAAATTGTCCAAGTGTCTTTCGACGAGGTCTGGAAGGTGGCGACGAGCCGTTCGTATGCTCCTCTTGCCGATTCAGTCTTCGTCCATCCATTCAGCGATGACAGGATGATCGCTGGGAACGGAACCATAGGGCTGGAAATCATCGAAGATCTTGATGACGTGGGTTCGGTCATCGTCCCCTTCGGCGGTGGCGGGCTTATTGCTGGAATTGCCAGCGCGATTCATGCCAAGAAGCCTGACACTAAGGTCTACGCGGTTGAGCCAGAGACCGCATCCCCGCTCGCAACATCGCTTCACGCCGGCAAGCCAATGGATGTAGATCGTATTCCCAGTTTCGTGGATGGGATCGGTGGCAAGAGCGTTCTCCCGGAAATGTTTAGGCTAGTACGACCGTTAATTCATGGTAGCATTGTTTCTTCTTTGAAGGAGATCGCTGATGCAGTTCGGCTGCTCGTCGAGCGTAACCGGGTGGTGGCTGAGGGAGCAGGGGCTGCATCTGTGGCGGCAGCTGTCTCAGGGAAGGTGGGTTCAGGCAAGATCGTATGCGTCGTTTCTGGGGGAAATATCGACACTTCTATCTTGACAAGGATTCTTTCGGGTGAGAGACCTTGATAGTCGATAGCGACGGATTGCGATGCGAATTAATTAAACGGCTCCAATCCTAGTTGTTTGGGACGAATTTTTTCGGGCTTCAAAACTTTCTCTTTGTGGCGCGAAATCGCAGTTTTACCATCAGGTAGCATACGATAGCGCACACAATACGTTGGTTGTGGACGTTGCAGTATTATTCCAGAATCGACACATGTCAACACGCACGGAACCAGATTGAATCTCAAGTTCATGCAGACGCTGGAAGCTGACGTTTACCACCGACTCAGCGCCATCGCGAAAGAGAGGGGGAATAACAGTGCAGGAGCTGCTTAGAGCCGTCATTCTCCCGGAGTGGATAGCCAAACACGCTAGCAAGCCTCCGAGATCTAAGGCGGCAAGAACGCGCAGGTCGGTCGCCCGCCTCATCGTTTAGACTAGACGTTCTGCAGGTTATTTTTGAGGAAGCTCGGTAGTGGTATAGTATATATACTTAGTAGTTTCGTTTAACTGGGTGGACGATTAAAGTGGCAACAGACGAAAAATATTCGGGTCTAATTCAGGGTCTCCACCACATAACGCTAGTCACATCCAACGCGGAGATTAACCGACGGTTTTATACCGAAATTCTCGGCCTACGCCGAGTCAAGCTAACAGTAAACCAGGACGACGTTCACCATCGCCATCTATTCTACGCGGACGAGAAGGGAACAACCGGCAGCGCTATCACTTTCTTCGAATGGCCACATATGCGACCAGGCAGAGTAGGGCTCGGCTCTCCTCACCACCTATCCTACACCACTCCGAGCTTCGACTCGCTGCCCAAATGGAATTCCTGGCTCAAACAGAACAGAGTACCAGTCCAAGGCCCATTCATTCGCGATAACAGAATCTCGATTTATCTACGCGACCCTGACGGGGTGACTATTGAGATAACATCGCCAAACACGAGCGAAGTAACCGGAGACTATGCTCGAGAATCGTTCGAGAAGCAATCATCCGCTAGCGGGATAACCGACGAGATGAAGCTCACAACCTTCCATCACGCCAGTCCATTTACATTCGACCCAGAGACGACTGCAAAGTTCTTCGACAAGTTTCTAGGTCTGACCGAGAGGTTCACGATTCCTAATCCCGACCAGAGTGGGACCAATATTCTCGGAGTCGGGAGTCATGATCGTCCTGGCTTCCTACGATATCTCGCAATTCCCAGACCGCCGGAAGGATACGTTGGAGACGGGAGCATCCACCACATCGCCATGGCGGTTGAAGATGATGAGGCGCAGCAAAATGTCTTGAAACGATTGAACGAGGTGGGAATAGAGAACTCGGGGATCATTGACCGGTTCTGGTTCCACTCGCTCTACTTCAGAGACCCTGACGGTAACCTGTTAGAGGTCGCCACCAAGAACCCTGGATACGCCGTAGACGAACCCACGGAAAAACTCGGAACGAGCCTAGTCCTACCCAAATGGATCGAGCCTAGGAGGGAAGAGATAGAATCCGCGTTGAAGCGGACCGATGCGAATAACCACGCGGACTGGCCGCCAGTCTATCCGAGAGTCTCTTCTCGGCCGGAAGCGCTACTTGAACAACACTGAAAATCTTGCTTGAGGTAGGATCGGCTTAGTAGCGGCTTCGTCAGCTAGGCGACCGAATGCCAAGGCTCGAAATTTTTCTTTGATGCTTTAATGCGATGAACCCGAAGATGCCTCCCGCTATGAGTAGTAGAGGTGGAGGACTCAACGCGAGCATTACACCAACCGGTAATGTCTGTCCGCCAAGAAGAAAAACGTAGCCCGCTGTGTTCCAAATGATGATGAGATTTCCGAGGTTTGCAACGCCCATTGCGAGTATTATCGAAGGCCAGGCCACGTTTTGAGAATCTCGGTTGTCGAGGAGATGCCCAATAGCCCAAAACACGACCAGGGTTCCTATTAAGATCATGGAGCCGCTCACACCAAAGACATAGCTGTAATTGTATCTCGTGTAGATCAGGAACTCAACACCGTACGAAATCATCTGGTAAGTCGCGCCTATCAGGGAAAGCACGAACGCGACAACAGCAGTTCTGTCGGACATGGTCGAGCTGGTATAATCGACCGTGATTAAGGATATGGGCTTTAGCTGTCACTAGGTTTCGAACAGCACGGCTGAGCGCGACTATTATCGCGTTTCTTACTCAGTCAATGGACCAATAAAGGCCCACCCTACAGGTCGTTGCGGATGCCATTGCGGCTGCAAGAGAAAAGACGCCGAAGTCAACGGGCCTCGGCGGAACGACCTTCCGACTAGCATTGTGCAAAGAGTGCTCAGAGAAGCATGAGCCCCGAAAGCTCAGATGAGGCAAGAGCTTCGCGACTTAGAACGCATCTCATCGAGGCATCTCTTACTGTCAGGTTCTTATTCGAGCTAGTTCTATGCTAGCAGTATGTCTCTGCCTAAGCCAGGCGATACTGTCAAGGTGACATTGCTGAATAGGGAGACGATTGAAGGCGTTGTTGAATGGATTGACGGAAATGGCTTCTGGGTCAAGGGAGCTCAAAGGTCTAGATGGGTCCCGCTGGAGGCTCTCAGCGCTCCGCATGACGCCCATGAAATCGAGGGCAAACAAGAGCAAGCCGCAGAGTAGACTGGCCTAGGAGCCAAAGCGGTAGGAGCATGGGTGGACCTACGAGCTTCACATTCAGCTTCGCCTGGGCCTTGTTCCTAGTCTACGAGAAAATAGTCTTGGCGATGCCCTGGCCGGTTAGACAATTCTTGCTGAGCCAGTTCCCAGACGAGTTCGCGGCTCAACGGGCTGTCGTACGGGTCACGCAGGTTCTCAGGCCGCACCGTGCAGAACATTCAATCGACTGATTGTTAATCTATGACTGGTCTACTTCGGATGAGTCTGTAGGCGATGCCTGTTCGGCTGAGTTCTCCCCTGTCATATCAAGAATGTTCCTAAGCTCCTTCTTCATGACCGTCGCATCATGGTTGAGATTGAAGTAGTCGGCGAATGTGACTGTGGTCCGGAGGGTCTTTGATCGTCCCAGCTTCTCGTAGCTGATAAGATCCATCTCCTTCAGTTGCTTCACGTGCTGGTAGGCCAGTTTTCCTCGGACTGCTATGACCCGTGATTGAGCAACCGGCTGTTTGAGCGCGATGTATGACAGGGTGCGGAGGGGACCCGGCGTCAGGAGAGGCCTGTTGGAGAGTTTTCGGACGTGCTTTGCAAGTTCTGGTTTGAGTTGCATGACGAATCGTCCGTCAGGCAATTCTAGGACTTGGATCGGGCTGTCTGATTTTTCATATCTCTCTTTAATCCCCCGAACGATCGACTTGATCTTCTCTTCGGACCGAGCTCCGACTATTGATCCTATCGTTTTGATGTCCAAGGGTCTGCCTGAGACGTAGAGTGCGGCCTCGCAGAGCTGTTGCTGGAATCCAGCGGTCTTAGAGACCGGGTCACTGTGCGACTGGGCTTCCAACATCCTTCATCTCTACCTCGATGTCTCCAAACTCTTCCACTTGGTTGAGTCCGACCTTTCCTTCGAAGGCGAGGAAGAGTAGCATGATGAACATTCGGACAGCCTGAACCGCATCTCCTTTGCCTAATAGTTTGAGGAATGAGAGGGTCCTGCCAGGGATGCTCGCTTTCAAGAGTTGGCTGTAGAATGCCTTGATCTCCTCTTCTATCTTGACCAGCCAGTCGTCAACCTCCTCGAAGACCGCAGGTGTCCTGCTTACCAGCTGCGACGTGCCTACAGGCAAGAGCCTCTCAGCTTTCAAGACCTCCAGGATTCCTTTGAGAACCTCTTCGAGCGAGGTCGTGGTTGACTGGTATCTGATCGGGAAGGCGAGTGGTGGAGGGACGAAGTCTGTCGGTCGCTCTGGAGGCGGCCTTGGCGGTTCTTCCATCTTCAAGACAAGTTCGGATTTCATCCGCAGGAGTATCGCAGAGGTGAGTAGTGCGGTTCCGGATACTGAGAAGTCGATGTAGCCTCGGCCCCGCATCTCTTTCATCAATCCGGTCAGGAGTTCTCCTAGGTGCACGTCCCATGGTTTGACTCGGTTTAGGTGCAGTAGGTCGAAGAGCACGGCGTAGGGCTGTTTGAGCCAGTACGAATCTGGGAGGGTGGTCAGTTGTTGACCCCTCCCTTGTTTGGCAGTGAGATGACTTTGCTCTGTCCGTTGTCGACGAAGACTCCGAAGACTCTGTCTGCTCGTGAGATTGTCGTGTCTTTCAACGAGATGACGATGAACTGGGACTCGTTGCTCTTCGACTTGACCAGTGTTGCTAGTCGTTTAGTGTTGAGCACGTCTAGGTGTGCGTCTATCTCGTCCATGATGTAGAACGGCATCGGGTGAATCTGCTGTAGGGCGAGGAGATAGCAGACTGTGGAGACAGACTTCTCGCCCCCGCTAGCAGCGGCCATCGTCAGTTCCGTTTTTCCCGGGAACTGTAGGAACACGTCGAGGCCGCCTTCGAACGGGTTGTCGGGACTGTCCATGGCCATTCGTCCGTTACCGCCTTCGGTGATGTCGTGGAATATTTGCTGGAATGTCTGGTTCACTTTAGTGAACGCGGTCATGAAAGTGTCCAGCTTCTTCTTCTCTAGCTCGCCCATGAAGTTGAGAATACCAAGCTTATCCCTCTCTAGCTCGCTGATTCTCTCGGAGAGATGTTTGTAGCCATCCTTCAAACCCTCATATTGTTCGACAGCGAGCTGGTTAACTGCGCCGATTTCTTCCAGTTCCTTCTCTAGGCCAAGTTTGATCTTCGAGGCATCCTCGATTCTTTCAGGAGATGTTTCTAGGGTCTTTTCGAACCCGACGGTTCGAAGCTGGGATCTCACCATCGCCACTTGGGTGTCGAGTTCTCTCAGTGAGGCCTTGAGTTCTGAGACGTTCGCGTTGAGAGGATCCATCTTCTGAATTATCTGATTGAGCGATTTCTCGATTTCAGAAAACTGGTCCTCATACTTTCTACGTTCTTCCCCGACTGATTTGAGGCTTTCAACAAGCCTAGCCTTCTCCTCGGTGAGTTTTTTCATTTCCTGTTGGAGTTCTTCGGATTTCTTGCCTGCTTCTTCGACTTTGACTTCTTCTCGTCGAATCTCCGACTCTAGTGCTCGGGACTGTATTCTTAGCTGGTCGTATGAAGGTTTCAGAGTGTCTAAGGTGGATTGGCTTGAGGCCAGTTTGTTCTCAAGCTCCAGCTTCTCGCGTAGCAATGCTTCGGCGTGCCCGACAGCCTCGTCTCTCTCGCGCTCTGCCTGGAGGATAGCGCCTCTTCTTTGCACAACCTTCAATTTTGCAAGTTCTTCTTGGCGAACCGCCAGCCTCCGCTTCATTTCGCCCTGCTTCGACGCCATCTCCTCTAGGACCTCGCGTTCTCGCTGCATCGAGTTCTCCAGGCTCTCGATCCGTCTTTTGGTCTGCTGGAGAGATAGGCGGGTCCGCTCAAGGCTCTTCTGAGCCATCTCAACATCACGGGTCAATGCTTCGCGGGTCTTGCTTGTTGAAACGCGATCTTCCTTCAGGTTCACAATCTCTGACTCAAGTCTATCGAGTTCCGACCGGGACCGTTGGACAATCGACTCTAGCGACTTGACAGTTCGTTCTAGACCTTCGAGGACGTTGGACCGGGGAATCAGCGTGGAAGCGTCGAACGGTGCTCGGTAATATCCACTCTCTAGTCCTCCGCCGGGTTCGTAAAGGTCTCCGCTCGTAACTACGCACCTCAGTCCTTTGGCGGCTGTCAGGAACGCTGCTCGTTGGTTGGTGGCCAGCATTGTGTCGCCGAACACGAACTCCACAGCAGGAGCGAACCCCTTGTCGGCCTTGATGACTCGCGAGAGCGGACCCACGATTCCCGGACTCTCTTCATACTCGTCCTTCTCGGGCGGAAGCTCAAGATCTTCAAGCGGAATTATCTTCGCTCTGCCGAGCTTCGTACGCTTCAGACTCTCGACACACTTGATCGCAACTTCAAGGTCCTTGACGACCAGTGCTCGCATCCAGCCTGCGCTCGCTGCATCTACCGCCTTGCTGTACTCGTCGCTGAACTTGACGAGGTCCTGTAGTCGTCCCATGATTCCTTTGAGTTCTCCTTCATCGGCCATCTCCTCGATTTTCCGGAGCGCCTTCTCTTCCGCTTGTAGAGTGTCTGCGAGAGTCTTTTGAGTGTTGAATTCGGTGACGGTCACTCGTGCTCTCTTTGCAACGTCGAGGGCTTCATCGATCTCTTTGTGTCGCTGGTCCTTGAGAGCCGTGTACTCCTTAGTCTTCTCTTCAATGTCCTCTAGCCGCTTCTCTTCCTCTCTTCCCACCTTCTCCATCTCTCGGATTCTCTTCTTCAGCTCCTCGGCTAGACCCGCGAACTCGTTGTGGCGAGCCTCAAGAGTCTGGAGATGGTTCGCGGTCAGGTCGAGCTTTGCTGAGCTGCCCTTGCTTGACGCGATGAGACCTGAAAGCTCGCTCTCAATCGCCCGGATCTCAGCATCGAGCGCTTCCTGCGTCTCAGCATCCTTCGACAGTGAATCTCTCGTGTTGCTCAGCATGGCGCTGAGTTTCTCAGCTCTTGCATTTGCCTCCTGGAAACGATCCTGAAGATCGCCTTTCCTACTGCTCAGGGTCTTGATCGTTGCCATGAGTTCCTTCGTGTTGGTTTGAACATCCTCTCCCTGCTTTTGCAGAGATTCCAGCTGTTTTATCCGTGTGTTGAGTATGTTGCGTGCGGTCTCAGCCTCGGCCCGGGCTCTCACCACGCCATTGCTAGCTTCGGCAATCTTCCTCTCGACATCGAAGAGGACTTGGTTTCCCTGTGTGACCGTGTTCTCTTCGTAGCGGCGTCTCTCAGCCTCGACCTTCACTCTTTGAGCGGTTAGCTCGTCGCGTTGCTGCTTTAGGATTTCTAGGTTCTTCTGCTCATTCCCTAGTTCCCGGAATGCAGTTTCTCGTTTGGTCTGGAACGAGAGTATCTGTGAGGATAGGATCAGGGCTTGTTGGTTATCGATCTCCTTCTCTATCAGCTTCGACCGTAGGAGATCGTTCCTCTCTCTCTCGAGCCGTTCAATATTGGTTCGGACATCCTCGACTTTAGAGGCTGCCACTTTCAGGTTGACGTCCGCTTCTTGGAGCTGGACCTTAGCCTCAGCCTTCTTGGTCTCAAACACGCCCAACCCGATGAGATCCTCAAGTATTCGCCTCCTCTCCTCGGTGCTGATCTCGGCTAGACGCGTGATCGAATGCTGAGCAATCAAGTTGAACCCAGTAACCTGGATATCAGCGGAGCTGAGAATGTCTTGCGCCTGCTTGCGCGAGAGGCGTCGGCCGTTCATCCGGTAGATACCCTCGCCTCCTGTGGAGAATTCTCGGGATACGGTTACGAGGTCAGAGTCGACGGGGATCTTTCTGTCACTGTTGTCGAACTGGACGGCTACGTGGGCTGATCTTGCGGTTTCGGTTCCTGACTTGTGGATTAGTGCGGATAGGCTCCCGCCTCTCAGCTCTCGAGCGCTCAGCTCTCCGAGAGAGAATTTGAGCGCGTCGAGAATGTTTGATTTTCCAGCGCCGTTGGGTCCGGTGATTACTGTGAAGCCCGGGTCCAGTGGGATCGAGACCTTCTTGTTGAAGGTCTTGAAGCCTCGGATGTCGATTCTCTTGATATGGACCAAGGCCCAGGGCCCGGAATCGTCTAGCGTCTAGTTAGATAAGTCCGACCGTCATCTCTTGAAGCATTGGCCTATTCTTTGAGCTATCGGCCGAATCTGCGGTGTCGCATCTGGTATAGCCGTATCGCTCTGAGAAAATCGATCTTTCGAAACTCGGGCCAGTAAACGTCGACGAAGACTAGCTCGCTGTAGGCTGACTGCCACAATAGAAATCCGCTCAGCCGTTCCTCGCCGGAGGTTCGTATGACGAGGTCAGGGTTTGGATTCGGGAGGTGGGCTGTGTAGAGATACTTGTCGAACGTATCTTCGTCGATCTGCTGAGCCGAAAGATTACCCTGATGGACATCTTCCACGATCTTCTTCGTCGCATCAACGATCTCCGCCCTGCCGGTATATGCGATTGCTAGGTTCAGAAAGTGTCCATCGTAGTGGCTGGTCTCGTCCTCCAGTCTCTTGAAAACGTCTTGGAGGCTCTCTGGTAAAAGGTCGGTTCTGCCTATCGCCTTGACCCGGACCTTCTGCGAGTGCAGCCGGCTGTCTTTTCCCAGCTTTTTGGTTTCTTCCTCGACGATCTTGAGTATGGTGCTTACTTCTTCGCTTGGTCTGGCGAAGTTCTCGGTTGAGAACGTGTAAAGCGTGAGGGTTTTGATTCCGTATTCTAGGCACCAGTCGAGCACTTGCTCCCCAACCCTGGCGCCCGCGAGGTGTCCATCCATTAAGACGTGGGATTTTTCCGCGGCCCAGCGCCTGTTCCCATCCAGGATTATTCCAATGTGCTCGGGAAAGGGTTGGCATTTGATCTGCTCGTTGAGATATTTCTCGTAGGCCCTATAGACGCCGGTGATGCGCAAGAGACTGTTGATCATTGCGCGACCTCCACGACTTCTTTCTTCAATTGAGCTTGGGACAGCGCGGTGCCGCAGGGACAGTCTTTCCTCGATTCGGGCATCTTGCTGACTGCCCCAACGAGTATTTTGTTGAGCACCTGGCTGGTCTCTCTCCCTTTATCTTCGACTTCTCTTGCTGATAATGTTCTCTGCAAGCCCGCGGCCATGTTCGAGACGAAGCTTACCGACGCATAACACATCTCCAGTTCGCGCGCGAGAAATGCTTCGGGGGCTCCGGTCATTCCAACGATGTGGCAGCCGATCGTCCGGAGCATCTTGATCTCCGCAGGCGTCTCATAACGTGGACCTTCGGTACATGCCATGACCACGTCCTTAGGCTGGCTTCTGCCTGCCGCGGTTGCTGATTTGGCGATGACCTCTCTTTCTGTGGGACAATAGGGCTGCGAGACATCAATATGAGTGACAGGAGGTCCTTCGTAGAATGTTCCAGCTCGTGACTTCGTCATGTCGACAAGATCAGTGGGAAGTACTATCTCGCCAGGCGTCAAACCCTGATCGATTGCGCCGACGGCGTTTGTTGCGATGATTCGTTCTACTCGTAGACTTTTGAGGCCCCATATGTTGGCTCGATAGTTGACGCGGTGTGGCGGGTTCGAGTGTGCCTCGCCGTGCCGTGGGAGAAAGATTGCGGGTCTTCCTTCTATCTCGCCTATTGTTAGATTTGGTGTTGGTCCGTAGGGTGTTCCGAGAAGTTTCTGTTCGCCTTTGAGGATGGATCTGATGCCGGAGCCTCCTATGATCGCGACTGGACGTTTCACTCCTCTTCTTCCTCGTAGAGTGCTCCCAGTTCTTGCAGCGTTAGCTTCTCGCCTTTGCTCAGCTTCCTCTGAGCCTCCCCCTTCCGAGCCACCTTTAGCGCTTCTTCCTTCTGCCGCTGTATCCTCTTCTCATCATCCGTCAGCTCATTCCGCAGCTCAACAAAATGAGCGTTGATCTCAGCCGCCTTCGCGCGCAGGTCTTCAACATTCTTCTGTCGCTCGTCTCGTTTCGTCCGAAGCGCTTGGAAAGCCTCGGACAACTGAACGATATCCTCATGGTGCTTCTGGCTCTCGGCCGCTAGTTCCTGAATCCTCCCATGGACTTGGTCGGCCTCTTCGCGTTGTTTAGTGATCTCGTCTCGAAGCTTGAGGACCTTGTGATAGCCTGAAACCTTGATCTCCAATCCTCGGATCTTCGTCATCATCTTCTTCTCTGCGTCCTTGTCTAGGGTGGATGTTTGGACCTGCCACTCTAGCGATGCTAGTTCTTTCTCATCGAGAGATGCGTGTGGCCTGTCGCTCATTTTCTTGAGGAGTTCTCGGAGTGTTGCGAGCTTCTCTTTTGACGAGTCTCGTAGCCGGTCTCGAGTCTGCTTCAGCGCCCTGACAGTATCGTTTAATCCGTCACGGGTTTTGCGTAGCTGTTGTAGTTCTTCGCGGACCTTCGCGAGCTTTGCTCGGGTCTCGTTTAGCTTGTCTAGGCTCTTTCTCAGGTCAATTCGTAGCTTCTGTCGCTGATCGTCGAGCTCGTCAATCTTGCTCACAGATTGGACCCCGTTGCGCCTGGATGACCGGTATTGAGAGGAAAGGTAGATTGACCGCCATATAGGCATTGAAGAAGAAAACGAGGGTCCAGGCTCGTCAGCAATAGAAAAGGTCGGCGATCGGCTCAACCTCGTAGGCACGATACACATCGATCCCAAAAGCGCAAGTTTCGCTCGAGAGACAATTCTACGGATACGGCCAGAAGTTGTTGCGCTGGAGCTAGACGAGGGAAGACTCGCCGCACTGGAGAATCCTGGAAAAGCAACAGGCCGCGGCGGAGGGTCCTTCCTTGCAATGATGTTGCTGGAACGGTTTGCGGGAGATATGACCGGTTCGCCTCCAGGCTCAGAGATGTTGCGAGCGGTCGAGGCTGCCAGAGCCGTTGGGGCCAGGGTCCAATTTATCGATCTTCCGATCGGGAATACTGTCGGCTCCTTGCGCAAGCTGCCCTTGAAAGAGAAGGTGCGGCTGGGGGTTGATTCGCTGATCAGCCTGGCGTTGCTGCCGTTTGGAGGCTTCAACATGTCGAAGCTGACAGAGGATTTAGAGGAACAGTTGAGATTGTTTAGAATCCGCTATCCAGAGCTGAGCAAGCTCCTCTTGGACATTCGAGAGGAGCATATGGTGGCGAGGCTTCGAGATATCATATATTTCACGACTGGGCAGGTCGTCGCAGTTGTCGGATACGGACATTTGAGATCGCTAGCTAAGGCACTCGGCTCCTTTCAGATGAGGCCGATTTATTCGACTAGCGTCGCTTGGAACGTTTCGACCGGACAGTAGCATTCCAAACTAAGTGAGATTAGTTGAGTGCCGGGAGCTTGGAGCTTGGCGGATTCCTATCCTTGAAAAGGATCTGACAAGTTTCCTTTTCATACTCACTTAAATTTCAGACACCCCTGATGATGTATATGGCTACCTATGAGCTACTGGAACGTCCACAAACTTCTCAAGGACGACACGAGACGCCAGATAATTCAGTTCATCGGCACCAGAGGCCGGGTCACCTATACGGACATTCTTCGCGAACTCGGCATCAGCACAGGGAAACTCAACTATCATCTAAGGCTCTTGTCGCCTCTTTTGGACCGAGGGGACAATGAACAATATTATTCGCTCGACGACCTCGGCCGTAACGCGTTCGCGCTCCTTCAGGGCTTCAAACAGAGTGAGCAAGCCAACGGAAACAGGCAGCTTCTGGCAAGGATATCATGGATTGCTCTCTCACTTTCACTCATGGCCATGTATTACAGCCTATTCGGGGGGATCGATCTTAGAATTGGACTAGGATTCTTCTCAAGCGCATTACTCGTTCTGGCGGTGGCGGCAAGGTATTATTCGAAAATGGCCTTCGACTTTGGCCTTCGCCACGTAGCTCTATTCTCCCTTTTCGGGTTGGCGTACGGCGTTCCATTCGTCGGGGGCCCTCTGGGACTACGGGTGTGGTCAAATCCATTCGAAGCAAGCGCGATTCTTAACTTCAGCCCATCTATGATCAACTCTGCGATTTTCTTTTCTACGTTCCTAGCATGGAGTCTAACAAACAAGAGACCTAAGGAGTGGGCAGTTTCCACATCAATAATAGCGGCAATTTCGATCTTATTTCTGACAGTCTTCATCCTAGGAATTGTATTGACTCCCAGAAGCAACGGAGTGTATTGCACAACGACTGGGACTGGTGGAGCGTGCTCTATGCTCAGAGAATCTTCCTATATTTCGTTGCAGCCAGCTTTTCTTCTTCTGACCATATTCTCAAACATCGTCGCTCACAAGATCAATCCTTCGGAAACCGTTGTCCTCCGCACCGTCATAGGTTAAAGCCGTCGGCTGGATTCTGAGCGGGAGGACGGCGCACTTTCGTCTCGCTAGGAGAAGAATAGTCGTGTTTCTCCCATGGTTTTGACATCCAGCTGTTCTATGTCCACCATTAATGGCAGGTCGTGCACAACATTTCCTAGAAGAAGGCACCTTCGAGCTGGAGTCCCCCGAATAAGAGATCTAATGGTCTCGCTGTCGGACTTTGCGACTTTGCCTATTGTTTCTATGTCGTGTTCATTTGTGAAATTGAAGATGAAGACGTTGTCTGCTTGCCGGTAGATTGTCTCTTGAACCGTGTCCGGCTGGTTAGTAATGAATGTCGTGAAGAGTCCAATGTGGCGCATGCGCGTTATGATGTCGTCCCAGTACGTCTCTCGCAGATACAGATGGGCTTCCTCAGCGAAGAGGAACGCCGCCCGGAGCCAGTTCGACGAGAGAATCTTAGTCAGCTCGCCCAAGAAAATCTCGACAAGTATCCGTCGGACAATGTGGCTCTGGTTCTTCAGATTCACAACAAGAATCCCTCCGCCTTCAATAGCATGTAGGATCTTCTCCTCTGTCAGAGGATTCGTCTCGTCGTAGAACAGTCCTGACTCGGCAAGGACTTGGAGTCTTGAGATGAGTGCCTCTCTCACGCTTTCGTGGCAACTCCAGGACTGGACCGTCTGCATGAGGTTCGGTAGTGTGAGGTCTCCTTTCGCTTCTAGGTCCCGCCAGATTGTACTGAAAACCTTCGATGAGGTCGCTGGCAGGTCGAGAGCATTGCTGAGGACCCCTGACATTGTTCGCAGTCCTAGCTTTGCTAGAGCGAAGTTGATGCCGCTTCGGGGAGCCAGCACTGTGAGCCTTGACGATGAGAGTCGTCCGTCTCTCGATTTGTGAATGTTAACGTACTCTCCATTCACATCCAGTACTACGCAGGGTGCTCCGAGCCCCGCCATTGACAGGAGGAGAAGTTTTGCCAGGTGAGATTTGCCGGTGCCTTTTCGGCCAGTGATGATGTTGAGGCCGCCGTCGAGTCCGCTCGCGTCGATCTGAACCGGGTCCCCTTCGTTGTATCCGATTTTGAGTGGCAGTTTTCCTCCGTTCATTATTAGCCGATTTATCGGATAGGGTCGTATCTTAGACGAGGTCCGGGACGGTAGCCAGGATGTAGTGGGGGAGAGGTCTTTCTCTCCGGCTATTGTTCCTCGGATTTTGCAGACTGCGAGGCGTGTGTCTTTGAGGGCGTCGACCTCGCTGGAAATGTTGAGTGGGTCCATGTCTTCTCCGGCCAGCTCGCCGTCCGTCATCACGTCTCGCAGAATATCCTCTAGGATTCCGGGAACATTTGCATATTGTAGGTCGATCACTTGGACCAGTAGTCCTTTGCCCAGTGCTTGGTCTTCGATGAGGAGGTAGTCTCCGCGTTGGACGTGTTCGTCGGGGAATGCGATTAGCTGGATCTGGTCGCCTTCTTTTCGGTAGATGCGCATTGCTAGGCCACGTATCGGCTTGTTCCGAAGGGTCCGAAGAGTGATCGGCGGAGGCTGGGGCGGGATTGGAGGGTGATGTGGTGGTTTGAGGCGACGAATCGTTGGATTGCGAGGATCTCGTTGGCTGTGAAGGTGCTGAATATGTGGGCGATTCTCAAAGTCTCGGGATAGCCATGAAAGATGACGTCTGTTCCCGCTAGTCGTCCTAGTGCTAGTTCTGTTTCTTCCTGAGTCGATTCTCTGTCGATATCTGTCCGGAAGAGGAAGCCGTAGTTGGAGAGTTTCGCTACGTAGACTCGGCCGAGAAATCTTACGGGGTATGGAGGGTATTCCTCCTCGACGAGTGGAGTGATGTCTACTAGGTGTGGGACGCCTTCGTCGTTTGAGAATCCGAGAATGTTCTTCCCTCCGACGGTAAGCTGGGTGGATTTGGAGATTCCGACGACTATCGAGTTGTTGCTTCGAGCTGTGGCGAGGATGTTGTTGACGCGAGCGGCAGGATTGTCGGGTGTCCCTGCTGTTAGAGATCCGTCGATTAGCAGTATTCCGTCTTTGAGTGATTCTGATAGTACCTCTTGGACCCAGCGTTCGACGTGGTTGCGTAGCCGTGTCAAGACCTTCAGTGTCTTGAGTGTGAGGCCGCCGAATGCTCGGGCCTCGTCGTCTCGGAACTGTCGGGTATCCTCGGAGTTCGGGACGTGGAAAAGTAGTGGACCCCACCGGTTGTAGAGTATTCTGCTAGTTTGTCTCCAGACGGCGACGGCGCGTATGGCGAATATCATCCCGGTCTCTGTTTCGCCTATCTTGACGCTGGACGCGTCACAGGCGACGATAGGCACTGGTTCTCTGACAGGGTTGAGAGTGCGACGCTTTAGTTGAGGTGAGAGTGATGCGCCGATGTCGAGTCTCTCTTCCGAGTCGGCATCGTCGACGCCGATTTCTACTAGCGAGACTGGTCTGGGGTTGAACTTTGCGCCTTGTAGAGCATTCATTGAGCGGTTGGAGAGTTCTACGAGTGACTCTGGGATGCTGGGAAGTCCTAGAGCTTCCGGTACGCTTTTAGTTTGGAGTAGAGGCTCTGTAACCTCTTGGGTGCGGTGGAGCATGGTCATATTCCCCCATTCTCAGACGGGAAACCCCCCTTTCCCGTCTGACCCCGCACCCTCTTGCGTATCATCCTGATGCAGTCACCGGCCTTGGGGTGGGCGAACTCGCTGCTCTCGCAGTGAGGCCCTTCGCTATCTCGTGAGCCTTCCGGATGCCCTGAATGCTTAGCTTGTAGTTGCCTTCTGGTGTCCTGTCGATCACGCCGGTCTTGGTCATCATTGCAAGCGTGTTTCGCACTGTCTTGACAGCCTTTCCTATGGCTCTGCTGATTCCTTCAGGGTGCATGTCAACCGTGGCCCTTGTTCCGACTGCATTTGCAACCCTTGCGGCTAGGAGGACCATGGCGATCGAGTTCTCCGCCGACATCTCCGGTTTCAGCAGGACCGCTTCTCCCTCGGGGGTTAGCTGGACTGCGCTTGAGAGGTCGTCGACCATTGAGGAATAGTCTGGTGAGAATGTGAGCTTGGAGGCTAGGGAGTAGTTTGGTAGGACCTTGGCCGCGAACTGCATAACCTCGCGCACAACAGTCTCCAGGTCGCCTTCGGCGACGTGTTTGATATCTCCCCATTCGATTGAGACTTTGATCTTTGGCTGTTCTGACATTGTTCTCACTTGTCGGGAAGCAGTGAAACCTTGGGCGTCAGGTCCTTCATGACAACTCTGGTACCCATGGTCGTCAATCTGTACGAGCCCTTGCCTACCCGCTCGATGAGCTGCTCGTTGCAGAGTTCGCTCAATCTTCCAGCTACTGTCCCGGTAGAACGTCCCGTGGTCTTCGTGATCTCGTCAAGGGACAGAGTGTCCGCCTCTCTCTTCCCGAGCTGGTATTGTAGGCGGGCCCCTGCAAGGTGGAGCATCAAGAGTTCTTTGTCCTTGAGCGCTCCAAGGTCCTTCAGGATGACCAGTCCTTCCGGCGAGGTTGCGAGTATTCCCGTGCAGCTTTGGAGGAATTCTGCGCTGTCGACCGAGAGGATGAGTTTGGAGACCAGTTCTAACGATGGATAGGTCTTAGAGAAGTACGAGACGAGTTCTCGGAGAACCGATTCGGGACTACCGATGATCCGGTTCTCGATGCCAGAGTGTCTGACGGTGACTTCAATAGCTGAGGGTATTTCGGCTGAACTCGGTTTTTTCTCGACGATTTCGAGTCCTGACATTTTTTCGTCTTGCCCGATGGCTCGGCTGAGTTGAGATATAACATTTTTCGGTCCCGACATACAACAACAAGATGTTACTTTTTGAGTTGGGAGTGAAAGTGAAAGTGTTTCGGCTCAAGTTGCTACGCGGGCTTGGCAACAAGATGTTACTCTAAGCCGGACGATGTTCAAGCAGAGATGAAATCGTGAACTCCCATACCGAATCTTCATCTATCTCCCCACGTTGCGAAGCCGAGCATCGAGAATGAACTACAATCAACTCAAGATTCAAGTTCTATCCCTTTTCAAAGGGTCCCAGGAGCTAGCGAGCGACGAGATTCGCACTCTCCTCTTAGCATTGGAGATTGACCTGTCGGACAAGTCTATGAAAATGGCGTTAATGCGCTATACTCGCCAGGGTCTACTTGCTCGAAGCAAGAAGATGGGACGCTTCCATTACAGGCTAACCGAGAAGGGAATAGCGCGACGAACCTGGCTCTCTAAGAACTAGGTGATCTTCTGCAGGCGCGGCAGAATATCGTTCTGGATCCATTGAACACCCGCCCCAGATAGGACATAGTTGCCACGCTCGGTTATCACCTTGCCTTCTCTGCGAAGCTCGCTTATCCTTGCTCGAACGATGCTCTCCCCTGTTGTCTTCCACGACGAGCTCAGGAGTGAACTCAGATCATCGTCACCCAACGGCTTAGGGTGCATCGAGAACATGACGAGTGAAATTGCTTCCTTGGCAGATAGCGTGTCAACTGGGACGGTGAGATGGGGTTTTCCCTCAGCAGTAAACTCTACGATTCCAGCAATCCCGATCGGCTGCTCCAAAGGTTGCGGTAAGGGCGAGGAGGATTGAGGCGCGATCGCAATTGTGCCAGCGGATCCGAGCGATTTCTTGAGATCCTCGAATCTCTCTCTGACATAATCGTGGTCGCCTTCGAGCTCAACTTCAAAGTCCCCTTTGCGAATTCTGAAGCGCAGACGTTTCTCCGAAGACAAGATCCGGACGTCGATACCGCAGGTTCTAATTAGGGTTTATCGGATTCTCGGTTTTGAATAGGAAGTCTTTGATACTGAATCCTGTCAGCCTCGATCCAAGAATCAATGACTGATCTAATCACTCTCATCGTTCAAGTGGCGATAATCGCTGGAGGGTCCGCGCTTCTCACTGAGATCGTGATAAGGGGAATCAGTAGAATCGTGAGGAGAGCCGGCGGTCACGCCGGACTCGCTCGAAGCATACGGGAAGGGTTTACTGTTCTGTGGATCACGCTGGCAGGGGCTGGCATCCTCAGCGTCACTGGGGTCGCATCTGAATTCTCGTTCATTACAATTTCGGGAATCATTGGACTGGCGCTATCGCTCGCACTGCAGAACACGCTCTCTAACATAATCTCAGGAGTCCTATTGCTCTCGGACGGCGTTCTTCGCCTCAACGACTCCGTCGAGTACAGTGGGATCAAGGGGGTGATAGTGAAGATTGGGCTGCGCGCAACCTGGGTGAAGACCGATCGAGGTGACATTGCGATAATCAGCAACAACTATCTCGTCAATGGTCCCTTGGTCAACCACACTGCCACTCCGAGGCTCGAACGTAAGCTACACTTCTAACGGTCCCGATCTTGCTAAGCGGGGAGATTTGCGGATAGTTCCACGATCTTATGTTCGATCTCGTCTCTTATCCTTCTCACATCCTCCAAAGGCTTGCCTTTGGAATCCTCGAGATGCCACTCGATCAGCTTCTTCTGCATCTGAGCAATCATCGGTTTCGGACACGCCTCCTCGATCGAGCAACCCATCGTTACGACTAGCGCCGCGTTCCGGATCAAATCCGTGGTCAGAGGCTTGGGATGGTTGGAGGCGATGTCTATCCCACTTTCTCGCATTACCTCAACCACCGTGGGATTGATCTTTGTGGACGGTATGGTGCCTGCGCTTTGTGCATTCAGTCCATGTTCTCTAGCGAAAGCTTCGGCCATCTGGCTCCGTCCTGCATTCTCAACACATACGAACAGGATGGGACCCTTCGCCATGTTTGGATCTCGCCAAGAATCTGAAGACGAGTCCTGCAATTAAACCTCCAGCTAGTGGCCCTATCAAGTATACGTAGAGATTTGTCAGATATCCTGAGGCTACGGCTGGTCCGAGACTTCTAGCCGGATTGAGCGAGGCGTTTGTCAATGGACCCAGGACTAGAATGATGAGGAATAGTGTCGCTCCTATCAGCGATGCTTCTCCGGGCTTTTTGTGAATTCGTGATCCTGCAACGAATCCTGACATTGCTAGGAGAAAGGTTCCGCCTGTCTCTAGGAGTATTCCAGCAGGGACGCTCACTCCGCTAGCCAATTTAGTGGTGCCCAGATCGGCCGGTGTCCCATACGGGCTGAAGATCAGTTTCAGTGTAAACCCTCCAAGAAGAGCGCCTAGGGTCTGAAACGAAACATACGGAACAAGCATGTCTGGGCCCGTTTTTCCAGCAACGAAGTGAGCGAGGGATATTGCCGGGTCGATATGAGCGCCGGAGATTCTGCCAAGTAGCAGGACGAGCAGCGCGACTATTCCTCCAAATGCGAATCCGACGATCAGGAATACCTCGAAAGAAGTTATGCCGGCGAGCGATACGGCTGCGACGGTCCCTGGTCCAACTAGGACCAGTAGGTAGGTGCCAAGAAGCTCAGACAGGCAGCGTGTCCGACGGCTCGCATGAGGGTGTGATGACAAGGGTGAGGGTTTCGCGGCGTCTCGCTCCGTGTCTAAACATTTACCCTATGTGAGTCTACGCCGTCGTTACGCTGAGAATCGTAAGATAGATGAACCCACTTATCGTCGCGAGGGTCTGTGCGGCCGTAGTCTAGCCTGGTCTAGGACATTGCCGGGAGCGTCCAGTGGCCTTCCAAGCCAACGACCCGGGAGACCATCCATTGATGGTCCGGGAATTCAAATCCCGGCGGCCGCACCACATCAAATTCTCGGGCTCGGCGATTCCCGTTTCCGCAGTCTGTATCGTGAAGAGCAACTGCTTTTCACATTTCTTGAATGGTAACGGGTCTGGTAACACTACCAGACACAAATCGAGATACCAGTAACAATAGCCGACTTCTACTTCCCGCTCGAGTCTAGGCCGTTGCTTGTGTTTGTCGACGGCCGGGTCCATCTTGGAACAGCGCAGATGGCGAAGGACGACGAACTACGATCGCTCTTACGAAAGAGAGGATACAGGGTCCTAGAACTATACTACAACAGCTACTCGGACGGAAAGAGAGATCAGTTGTACGAGGAGATCCGTGCAGGCCTCACGAAGCTGGCTTACCAATCAATTGTAGACAGTCCCTTCTAACCCCGACTGAACTATTCTTCCTCTAAAGAAATTAATCTTCGAGTCTAATAATAGTCTGACACACTGACATGCCATGAACCAATGACCGCAATCGTTTGGACTGTATAATTACCCTTCGCGAGATTTAGCGCGATGTTCCCCCAGTAGTTTGTCTTGCAATCGTAGAGATAACAATGCGATACTTGACAAGTGGGGTCGGTGGTACCCGTGCTAACTCCAGCGACGCATGTAACCTCTCTCTCGAAGCCGGTCGGGTAATAGATGCTAACCGCGAATAATGCGTTATCTGGAGAAGATGTCGAGTATGACCAGTTAAGATAGTTTTGAATGCCTCTTAGTTGCAAGCTTGCATTCGCGCCTTTGATAGGTCCAGATGGTCCCCCGTAGTCAACAGCCATGTGTCATGTGCGTTGAGCAGGCGCTGGAGGGGATGGGGCAGTTCGGGTAGGATTGAAGATTGAATCAGCAGCTATTCCGACAACAATTAGTCCCACGACCAGAAAAGTAGCCGTCATGATGGTCTTTCCCCTCCTTGATAATCTGACACGCTGTAGTTCCATTCTCACAGATGAACTATCGACCTTCACGCTCTTAAGGACCGCTACATGTAGGTAGTAGATATTTCAGAACGAGAACGTTCCTGAATTTCCAACTGTCACGTATGACACTTACACAACGAACTTCCAGTGCTGACGGAAAAGAAAGGCTGAAAGTTTCGGTCCAATCTCTTCTTTAGAACTCATCAGAGTCCCACCTCTATTTCATGCCGTTCTTGGAGAAGAGCCTCGATTCCTCTACCCGCTATTCCTCCGCGTGGTGCTGGACGTGCGGCAAGGGTCGGGCTAAACATGGTTGTTGGTCTGCTCTCTTGCTTTAGTCAATGGTCTCGGCATCTTGCTTGGTCGAGATGTCTAAGCAGCAGACGGGTCTTAGAATAGACCGGGTCCTCTTCAAACAGTTTCAACAGCTCTGCGCCTTGGAGAAGCTCCGCCCGGGTGAAGCGGTCGAATCACTGGTCCGGCTAGCAGTCGACAGCGGGAGCATAGCGGACCTTCACGCTAACGTTGTTAGAGGGGGAGGTAGGGGACGCGCGGTGGAAGAAGCGCTCTTCAAGTCACGATTGTCGAGGCTAAAGACCTGCCTTGAGACAGAGCGCCGATACTGGAAGGAGACGGGTGAGGGAATCGAGGAACCGGGGTCGGAGGGGTTTGTGAAGGAACTGGTAGAGATCGGCAAGAGATCAGTCAGTGAAGAATTGGTCAAAGAGTTCGAAACATTTCTGGCGGAAGCAGACAAGCTCTACGACGAGATCGAGAGAGACACAATCGAAAATGGGGTCAGCCGAACAAAACAGTTTGCCGCCTTACGATGACCGGAAAACAGCGCCTCAGCGCTACTCCTAGGGTCTCTTAATGTTGGTTGCTGGGGTCCGCGCGGCCGTAGTCTAGCCTGATCTAGGGCATGGCACGGGGCAGTAGATTCTCGCGGACACAATTGACCCGTGCGCTTCGGGAGTGGGTGGAAGG
>WNGD01004832.1_pt1 | contig 23735 bp, 10 predicted proteins | sample 5400671 | NCBI WGS metagenome assembly WNGD01 (sample SAMN13153369, study PRJNA577476) | soil metagenome | isolation source: 40 cm soil or saprolite under grassland replicate 2 | place: USA:California | collected 2016-06-15
TTCATGTCCGCGTACGTAGTTGACGGCTTGACGCTCGCCGGCCGCGCCGGCTTTCAGATTGAACAATGGAGGCTCGATCGAGGGCGCGAGAAATTGGTGGCCATGCTCGACGCGAATAAACGCGATGACGGCAACCCAATCGATCCAGAAACGCGAGCCTACATGATCTACGCGCTGGTCGAGAGCGGCGCTACGGATGCGCATTATCTTGAGCAGCTCTACGCGAATCATGAACACATGGAACCATACGGTCGCGCGTTGCTGGCGCTGGCGCTCAAGCAGCGTGGCGACGATCGCGCGCTGGAGATTGCCGGCGAAATCGAGGGCACCGCGCGCACGAACGAGTTTGACGCCGACTGGCAAACCAATCGTGTGAACGACTGGGGTCGACCCATCGTGCTTGATGTTGAGACGACGGCGTTGTCACTGAAGGCCTTGGCTCAAATCTCGCCCAAGAGTCCGTTGTTACCGAAGGCCGCGCGCTGGCTCGTGAACCATCGCCGAAATGGCTACTACTGGCTGTCGACGAAAGAAACTGCATTTGCCATCTTCGGCTTGAGCGATTATCTGAAAACGAGCCAGGAGCTTTCACCCGACTACACGTTCGAGATCTATCTGAACGGCGAACCGGTCCTCTCGCAGCATGTGACTTCTGCCGGGTCGCAATCCTTCACCGTCACGCGGAAGAACAATCAGGTCAGCAGCACGAATCAGGTTCGCATCGTCAAACACGGCCGCGGCGCGCTCTACGTTTCAACTGCGCTGGAATACTTCACGGGCGACGAAGAAGTCCAGGCGGCTTCATCGCCTGATCTGAAACTGACGCGCGAATACTTCCGCTTGCGCGTCGAGCAAGACGAAAAGGGCAAGCCATCCTGGAAGATCGAACCGCTGACCGGCGAGCTGCGCTCGGGCGATCTAATCGTTTCACGGCTCCACGTCGAAGGCGTACGCGCGCAGTACCTGATGATCGAGGATCCGATTCCGGCGGGCTGCGAACAGGTCGCGCACGTGGAAGGACTCAATCTGAATTACAGCGACGTTCATTGGAGCGATTGGTACAGCATGCGCGAGTTTCGGGATGCGCGAACCGTGATCTTCAAGAACTATTTCAGCGGCAACGCGACGTTCCAGTATGCGATGCGCGTTGAGGTACCGGGCGAATTTCGCGTGGCCCCCGCGCGCGCCGAGTTGATGTACGAGCCCACGGTGCAAGCAAACACAAGCAATGCAAGACTGAGAATCCTGGACAAGAAATGAATCAGCAATGCTCTGGTCTATTGTTTGCGGCTTTGCCGCCCCCACGGTGCAAGCAAACACAAGCAATGCAAGACTGAGAATCCTGGACAAGAAATGAATCAGCAATGCTCTGGTCTATTGTTTGCGGCTTTGCCGCCCCCAGTGCGGAAAAGCTCCGCCTTTCCGGGCGCGGTTCACTCAATTTGGTGCAGGCTGCGCCTCGGAGGCGTAGCCTCGCCAGAAGATCTAAAGCTCAACCGGAAAGGCAGAGCCTTTCCGCACAGGACGGCGGCAAAGCCGCAATTATCAACGAGCCAACTTCGGTAAGGTGAGGCCATGATCAAGAACACATTGAACTCAATTCTGCAAACCATGCGCGCATTGATAAACGATCGCGGTTTGCTCGCCATCTTTGCTGGGCTTTACGCGCTGCTGCTGGCCATGCTCTACGGCTTCATCGCCACACGCGAAGCTACCATCGGACAGGTGCTGTTGACGTTGCTCTTCGCCGCCAGCGCGCCGGTAATCTTCTTTCTTTTGCAAGCAGCGATCATCAATCGCGCGCGCAGAGGCCGCATCGAGTGGCATCGCGCGCTACGCGACTCGTGCAAACTCCTGCTGCTCGCCCTGCCGGTGATTCTTGCAGGCGTCGCCATTGCGTCGCTGTTGAACCGCTGGCAGGCGCACTTCCCTGCTCCGCACGCCAACCAACTTTCCGTTCAGTTGCCGGGGGGCTACCCGGCGCCGCTTCAACCGATCGCCGCAGCCACGCCAAAGCCAATGCATTGGCCTACGTTTTTATTCGGCACACTGCGGTGCTTGCTGTTCGGGATCGCGCTGCCGCTGACCATGATTCAGCTATGGATCGAGATGGGGCACCGCGATCCCTTGAAACTCGTTCGCGGAGGCGCTCGCTCGATTCTGACGAAGCTTGCCGGCGTCATCTCTCGTGCGTTCGCGCCGCAATCTGTTTTGACCTATTCGCTTGGGCTATTCGTTTTTGCTGTGCTGCCGTACGCGTTGCTCTTTGTGCACACGCCATTGAAAGGCGCCCGAAGCGAAATCGCAATCTTCGCTTCCCGTTTAGCTCTGGTCTTTGTGTTCACGTTGTTGGGTTGGGTGATTACGCTGAGCACGTTTGCGAAGAATAACGAACGTCTTGCGATCGAGAGCGAGGAACGACGACCGGAAGAGTCTGCCTGATGATGTCAGTAACATTAACGCAAAGGTCACGAAGTTCGACGCAAGGGGCGCAAAGAATTTCCTTCGCGCTTCTTTGCGAATACCTCTGCAACCTTTGCGTTTCAATTCGCCCGTGGCGCAATCTCTTTTTCTCCTGCTTCACCGTAGTCACTGCGTGTTTACTCATGGTGTGGTGGTGCGGTGCACCAAACAAATTCCCGCTCCTGGCCCCCGCCGCTGATACACGCATCGTCAACGACAGTGAGATCGATGAGGCTTTGCAACAAGCAGCCACGAACGCGCTCGGCCAACGCGAAGGCACGATCATTGTCATGGATCCGCAAACCGGTCGCGTCCGCGCAATGGTAAATCCACAAATCGCCACTGAAGACTCCTTTGCGCCCGGATCGACAATCAAGCCTTTCATTGCGCTCGCTGCCTTGCGCGCGCGACTGATCGATGGGGATTCGCACCGGCTCTGCCGCTCAGAATATTCGCGCGAAGGTTTCAAAATCGCCTGCGCGCATTCAAAAGATTTACCGCCATTCGATCCGGCGGAAGCAATCGCCTACTCGTGCAATTACTATTTCGGCACTCTCGGCGAACGATTGAGCGAAGAGTCGTTAAGCGAGGCGCTCTCCTCTTTTGGTTTCGGCAAGCAAACCGGCATCAACACCGATCGCGAATCGGCCGGCAATTTGTTGCGAGGCAAGCGCGATCCACGCAACGCCTTGGGCGAAGGAAATTATTTACAAGCGACCCCGATTCAGTCGATCACGGCTTATTCAGCGCTGGTTAACGGCGGCCACCTTTTTACGCCCCGCATCGCCAGCGCCAAAGACTTTCAGGCGCAATCGCGCTCGGATCTTTCGATCGCCGCCGAACATCGCACCGTAATCGTCGATGGGATGCGCGGCGCAGTGATCTTCGGCACCGCTAAAAACGCGGCGCTCGATTCATTGCCACTCAACATCATTGGCAAGACCGGCACGTCAGCGCCGAACCGCGCGTTTCGCTCGCAAGGCTGGTTCATCGGTTTCGCCTCTAATCCGACAGCGAATGTCGCCGCGTCACCGGAAAGTGTCGAGCTCGCCGTGCTCGTCTTCTTACATAAAGGACACGGCGCGCAGGCGGCGGAAGTCGCGAAGCCGATTTTTGAGGAATACGCCCGGGCGAGACAGCAGGATGGGGGGACGGGGAGACGGGGAGAACGGGCGACAACACCAAAAAGCGCCGTCCGAGCGAATCACCTCATCACCCCGTCTCCCCGTCTCCCCGTCTCTCCTTCCGCGGTACACGTTCACCTGGTGCGCGAAAACATGACGAAGGAAATGTCACTCGAGGACTACGTCCTCGGGGTCGTGGCCGCTGAAGGAAGTACGGAAGATCAACCCGAAGCATTAAAGGCTCTGGCCATCGCGGCGCGCACTTACGCGCTGAAGAATCTCGGTCGTCACCGAACTGAAGGATATGACTTTTGCACTCTCACGCATTGCCAAAGGTTTGTGGATCCAGCCAGCGTGCAACCGCGAGCAGCAGTTGTCGCCGCGGTTAGGGAAACCGTTGGCTTGTCTATGCGCGACCAGAAAGGTCAACTGGTTGATTCCTACTTCAGCGCTTCATGCGGCGGTGTGACGGCAAACATGCAAACGCTTTGGGGCGCCAAGGCGCCGTCTTATTTGCGGGGAGTGCATGACGAGTACTGCGCAACGATGCCTCATCGCAGTTGGACTGACGTGATCCCTTCGGCGCAACTTCTGATGGCGCTTCGCGGCGATACGCGAACTGATCCGGGCGCGACATTGAACGACGTAATGGTTACTCGGCATGACGCGACCGGACGCGCTGAGTCGATCACAATCGACGGCGAACATCGTCGGACCGTTAGCGGTTGGGACTTCAAGATCATTGTTGGCCGTGCTTTGGGCTGGAACCTGTTGAAGAGTTCGCGATTCGAGATCGCGCGTGCCGGAGCGAACTTTGTTTTTCGCGGCAGCGGCTTCGGTCACGGCCTCGGTCTCTGTCAGGAAGGTGCGCATGTGATGGCGCAACGCGGCGCAAACTACAGTCGGATTCTGGCGAAGTATTTTCCGAGAACGATGGTCACAAGAAGTGGGGATGATCGGCTTGCGGCTTTGCCGCCGCCCAGTGCGGAAAGGCTCTGCCTTTCCGAGAAATCTCCTTTATTAAGGTCGAGAAGGCTGCGCCTTCTCGAATCTGAGGCACAGCCTCTGAGCAAAAAACACTACACCACGGAAAGGCAGAGCCTTTCCGCACTGGGCGGCGGCGAAGCCACAAAAGACAACAACGAGCCACGGATCTTTGCCGACCTAATCTGGAATGCCGAAACCCATCAGACGAATGAATCAACCGTCGCTTCGCCTCGGCGCGGGTCTGCAACCAAGCGCAACACGCTTTCCAGCGAACATTTCCGCGTCAGCTATCCAGCCCGTGTGATGCAACGTGACGTCGAAGGAGTTCTGAAAACACTTGAAGCGACACGCGCGGATCTTCTCCGTCGCATTGCTGCCGCCTCGATCGCTGTTCAGTCCCCTTCTCTGGAAATCTTCGTCAACGACACGACCGGCGACTTTGTTGGCCGCACAGGCCAACCCTGGTGGGCGGCAGCGGCGACGAAGGGGAAGCGGATCGAATTACAACCCATGGACGTGCTGAAACGGCGCGGTGTGTTGGAGACAACGCTGCGTCATGAATTGGTTCATCCCCTGATTGACGAGATCAGCCACGGCCGCTCGCCGCGCTGGCTGGCTGAGGGCTTCGCGCTTTATCTAGCCGGCGAAGGACCAATAATTTCGCGTTACGCTCCCGAATCAAGGATGAGTGTCGAAGAGATCGAACAGAAACTCGCAAAACCTTCATCGGTTCAGGCGACGCGCGCCGCGTATGCAGCCGCGTATCGCGAGATTACTGAATTCATAAAGAAGGACGGTGAGGCAAGTCTGTGGCGGCGGGTGGCAAGCAGTTAAGACCGAACAATCGTCGTGTGCAAGCCTGATTCCCCTGCCTCAAGCACGGCCGAAGCGTAAGTCGGCGCTTGCAGTAACAAACGCGCTAAGCATAACAACTACCGCGCCGTCTCCATTGATAGGTAACAGTGTTGCCCGCCGACAACGAGCCTTCGCCGCGCGGGTGTTCATCTTCTTAGATAGCGTTCCTGGTAACGGAGATTGACCTCCTGAGGGCCGCGGGCGATAGCCACTTGAATGTGGCGCCAACCAATTCCTGTGTCTGGCGGATAATAACTGAGGCAGTAATGTCCACTGACGTCTGCGTTGATTTGCTCCAGCACACCGCGAATCTGTTCGGGGGCCGGGAAAAGCATCAGCCCTCCGGTGGCTGCGGTCAATTTGTCCAGGACTTCTTTGCCGTTCTGTTGCCACGGAGCGCGATCAAATTGTTTGAGGCGCAGCCCTACTGTGTAGATTGTGGCGTGATGGCTACTAACCGCTTGTTGAACGTCGGAAAGGCGCGACCGGCTGAAATTGTCCTCGCCGTCAGATAAGAGGACTAGTGCCTTATGTCGTTGCGGAACTCGCTCTAAAGCATTCAGACCGAGCAGCATTGCGTCATAGAGCGCCGTATTTCCGTAGGGCCGCAAACTCGCCAAGTCTCGCCACAATTCATCGGCGGCAACCGAGCAGGCCACCAGTTGCGGGCGATCACCGAAAACGATCAGGGTGTAGTCAGACCCTTCATGCGCCCTGGCCAGGAACTTCTTCATCGCCTTCATCAGGTTTTCCCACTTGTCCCCGCGCATCGAGGACGAAACGTCGACCACGAATACGATACTTGCCGGCCCCTTGCTATCGAAGAACTCCACCGAGACCGGCCTGCCTTGGTCGGTGACGTAAAAGTTCTCTCGTTGAAGGCCTCCGACTGAATGACCCTTCTTTTCGGTCACCGAGACGTTTACTGTTACCAAGTCGACGCCAATCTTGATCACATCAACCGGGTCCTGGGCCACGGCCGAAGTCCAGAAAATGATCACGACGCCCAGTGCCACGATCCATTTGTTGTTCGTTAACATCGGCTCTTACCTCCTTGGTACGTGGTCTTCCAGCCGAAGTAAAGGAATATGCGTGCCAATGCTCCGGCCTCTGACTTGTCAAGCCCTCGCTCGTGGTCTAAGTCCTTTAGCGACCGGACGTGCGACAATTGGATTGGCAAACAATCACCCTTTGTCGTAGATCGTAATTGGCATAGCGGGCTATCCGAAAGTCTAGTATGGCTATCCTTTCGGATTGGTTTTCGACCTCCCGCAGTGGTCCTCGCTCGCTCATTACAGACTCACTCACTCACGCCCAAATCAAGAATTCTTTGGCTCTGCCGAGGCAAAGTGCGGAAGGGCTCCGGACTATTCGGAGGGGCTACGCCTCGGCCGTCGAGGCACAGCCTCTCAAATTTCAAGCAACGCCTACTTACCGCGCGGTGCGGCGGCAAAAGCGGCAACCGGAAGGTAAGTCGCGCAACCTTACTTCGCTTCTATCGACCGCAGTCTGCATTGCTGCGTGTCACAACGGAACCGAAACGTAATTGATACTCGGTCGAAGTTATGAACGCGCAGACCATGCCGCGATAGTTGTTCGGCTCGCGGTTGTTGACTACGTCCAGCCAGAAGTCGTAGCCACCTTGGTCTACATCGCGACGCAGATACCCGAAGTACTGCATCAACACAAAGGCTGGGTTGTACTCGCGATCTTTGAACTCACGGATATCGATCACGTCGAGCAGCACCTGCGCACGCGTCTTGCTACCGTTCATCACCGCATCGATCTCGTCCTGACGTTGTTGTGGCGACGAATAGAGGTTGGCCGTATTGAACAGTGCGTTAACGAAATCAGGCTGCGACATGCTGTCCGGATACACTTGTTTGAACTCGGGCCGCAGTACAAAGTTATTCGCAAAATTGATCGTGCTCTGTTGTAGGTCTGGTCCGCCCACAAGTTGCGCGCGATCAGTCATGAACTGCGCGAAGGTTATATTCGCGCGGCTAGGCGCGTTGGGCATCGTGCCGTATGCTGCGCGATACGCCCGATAGACGACATAGCCCGTCCGCTGAAATTCTTGCTCGACGAAGAACGCAGCACTCACACCGATGCGGCGGCCGTGGATACAACGAATATCTGAACCACACTGAGCAATCTGATTGGTCCAATAGGCGAGGCCATCTGTGTCCGGTTCGCGATTGAGGAAGTCCAGGTACTGCTGATGGACGAAAGTTTGCGCGTCATCGATTGGGTTCGTTGCTGGGGATGCCTTGCTTTCGACGATCTTGAACACGCCGCCTGACGTCCCTGCGTATAGAGCATTTGAATTGCCTGGAGCTAATGCCAAGGCTCGAATGTTCAGGTTAGTCAGGCCCTTGTTGAAAGGGCTCCAGTTCGCGCCGCCATCGGTAGTCTTGAACACACCGCTGCCGGAAGTGCCTGCGTAAACGATGTTCGGATTGTCGTGGTCGACCAGGATAGCCGTGACGGCTGAGCGCGCGCTTAATAGGTCGCTCAGGCCGTTGTTAATGGGGAACCAGCTTGCGCCGGCATCGGTACTCTTGAGCAAGCCTCGAAAAGGTGTGTTCGCTACGCCATAGTCAATGGTTCCAGCGTAGAGCGTATTCGGGTTGACGGGATCAATCGCGACGGCCTGGACGAAGGTGTTGGTCAGGCCTGTCGCGCTCCAGTTCGCGCCGCCGTCCATGCTCTTGAACAGGCCGCTATCAATCACTTGTGGAATTCGATCAGTACTCCAAAGGTCTCCTGGCGCGTAGAGGATCTGAGAGTTAACCGGGTTGATTGCCAGTCCCCACGAGTACAGGCCTATGTTGCCGGTAAATCCTCCTGACCAGGTTGCGCCGGCGTCGGTGCTCTTCCAGAGGATGATGCCGCCTGCACCGGCAGCTTCACCCGCCGATCCCGCATACAAGGTGTTCGAAGAAGACGGATCCATAACGAGCAATGCGATATCGAAGTCGATTGGGCTGCTGCTGTTGCTCCAGGTTGCGCCGCCATCGGTGCTCTTGAAGAGGAAAGCGCCTCCCGGATGAAAAACCACGTCCGATGAAAACGTCCCGGCATAGAGGATGTTTGGGTTGACGAAGTCAATTGCCAGAGTGGTCGTGTTACTCAGACCGATATTACTCCACGTTGCGCCACCGTCTGTGCTCTTGAACACTCCGCCGCGAGTTCCCGCATAGATAGTGCTGGGATTGCCTGGATCGATTGCCAGCGATGAGGTAGCTAGGTTGGGCCCGTGCGTAATCCAGCCGTTCGTGACCTGAGCGGACACTGCCGAGGTCAACGCGATCAGCGCAACGAGCGCTCCGAGTATTGTGCGAACGATATTCTGTTGCTTTTTCATAAGAACCTCTTCGTGGTGAAGGGCAAGAATTTTTTCTGCTCCACCTACACACGCGAGAACCGAGGCGAAAACCTCTAACAGCAACGAGAGGATTTTGTTTGGCCGGAGAGAATCCCATGGTGCAGCGAGTTGGCCCGAAGCGGTGTATAATTTGCGGCGCCGATGGATAGTTCTGACGCGCGTAAAGGGTGAAACAGATGACACCCTCGCCACATGAAGTGACCCAACTGCTGGTCGCCTGGGGCAATGGTGATGAAGCTGCCCGCGATCAGTTGATGCCTCTCGTTTACGATGAGCTGCACCGGCTGGCCCACCAGTACATGAACCGGGAACGGCCCGGCCACACACTGCAAACGTCAGCACTGGTCAATGAGGCTTTTGTGAGGCTGGTCGGTCAGAGGGATGTACACTGGCAAAACCGCGCCCACTTTTTCGGCATCGCCGCGCAGATGATGCGGCGCATTCTGGTTGATTACGCGCGCAATCGCCACTACGCGAAACGAGGCGGCAGCGCACGGCAGGTGTCTTTGAACGAAGCATTAATTGTCTCTGAGGAGCGCAGCGCAGAGGTGGTCGCGCTTGATGACGCCTTGAAAAGTCTGGCCATTATGGACCAGCGAAAGAGCCAGATAGTTGAACTGCGATTCTTTGGCGGACTGAGCATTGAGGAAACGGCCGAGGTCCTCGCGGTTTCACCGGGCACGGTCATGCGCGATTGGACCCTCGCCAAAGCCTGGCTGCGAAGAGAAATGACCGCTGACAGTAACTAATAGCGATCAGAGAGCGCAATGCTCTTAGAGATTCCGGAAGCAATTCTCGCGTTATAGATGGAGACGGACCTGGAAATAGTGTAGCGCATGCCGCGCCGCGGTTATGTGACACTAGTGCGTCTTTCAAGGCCTTTGTCAAACTAACTTGAGTGGTAACGAGATACTCAACTAACGGCAAAGGTCGCGAAGATTTGCGCAAAGGTCGCAGAGGAAAAACCTTCTTTGTGTTCCTTTGCGAATTCCCTTCGCGTCCGATGCGTTAAAGTTAACGCTTGATCACGTCATGGACTCTGAACGCTGGCAACAAATCGATCAACTGTTTCACTCCGCCCTGGAGCGCCACTCCAGCGAGCGCGCGGTGTTCCTATCGCAAGCCTGCGCTGGGGACGATTCTTTACGCAGTGAAGTTGAATCGCTCATCGAATCTCACGAACAGTCAGACAGTTTCATTGAAGCGTCGGCAGCCGATATCGCCGCGGAGTTGCTCGCCGGAAGAGAGGCCGAGTTGACGGCCGGACAGTCTGTCGGTCCCTACAAGATTATATCCCTGCTCGGGGAGGGCGGCATGGGAGAAGTTTACCTGGCCCAGGACGTAAGACTGGGGCGCCAGGTTGCGCTCAAGCGGCTGCCTGCGCAATTCACCCTTGACGCGGAGCGCGTGCGTCGCTTTGAGCAAGAGGCGCGCGCTGCCTCCGCGCTCAATCATCCGAACATCGTCACCATCCACGAGATCGGGCAGTCAAACTCTTTACACTTCATCACCGCGGAGTTCATTGACGGCGAGACGTTGCGCCAGCACCTGGCGGGAGCCCGGCGGAAGCTCGATGAAGTGTTGGACATCGCCACTCAAGTCGCTTCCGCTCTCGCGGCGGCGCACGCGGCGGGGATTGTGCACCGCGACATCAAGCCAGAGAACATCATGCTCCGCCGCGACCGGATCGTAAAGGTGCTGGACTTCGGACTCGCCAAGCTCGCGTCCCAGGGGACACCAGTTGACTCGCAAGCGGCGACCAAGTCGATGGTCAGGACCAACCCGGGAATGGTGATGGGCACGGTTCAGTACATGTCACCCGAGCAGGCGCGTGGGAAAGAGGTGGACGCTCGGACAGACATCTGGTCTTTGGGCGTCATGCTCTACGAGATGGTCACGGGCCGCGTCCCGTTCGAGGGCGAGACGCCGAGCCATGTGATCGTCTCGCTGATGGAAAGTGAACCGCCTCCGCTGGCGCGTTACGCGCAAGTACCGACCGAGCTGAAACGGATCGTCAGCAAGGCGCTGCGCAAAAACAAAGAGCAGCGATACCAGACAGCAAGCGATCTGGCGCTTGATCTGAAGAGCCTGAAGCAAGAACTGGAAGTCGACGCTCGACTGAAGCGATCTCTCGAGCCGCAGGCAAGCGTTGGAGAAGTAACAAAGAACAGCGACGGGCAGACAGCGGTTGACACCCTCCACGCGTCGGCCGCACCCACCGCTGATGTCGGAACAGCACATCCGTCATCGAGCGCTGAATACGTAGTCAGCGAGATCAAACGCCACAAGCGGGGCGTGACACTCGTCGCAGCAGCCGCACTCATTGCGTTCGCAGTCGTTGGCTACTTCTACTTCCCCAAGAACAGGGCACCAGGTTCAGGCGGTGAAGCGATAGATTCGGTCGCGGTCCTGCCTTTCGTCAACGTGAGCGGCGACCCCAACGCTGAATACCTCTCCGACGGGATCAGCGACAGCATCATCAACAGTCTTTCGCGATTACCCGCGCTGAAAGTGATGTCCCTTAACTCGGTCTTACGTTACAAGGGCAAGCAGATAGACTCGCAGGCAGTGGGGCGCGAACTAAATGTCCGAGCGATATTGATTGGCCGACTCACTCAACATGGTGATGATGTTTCGATCAGCACTGAGTTGGTGGACGCACAAGACAACCGTCGGCTCTGGGGTGAGCAATATAACCGCAAGCTCTCGGACATCCTTGTCGTACAGACCCAGATCGCGCAGGAGATCTCAGAGAACTTGCGACTGCGGTTAAGTGCACAAGACAAGAAGCAACTGGCTAGACATTACACCGAGAACACCGAGGCTTATCGGCTCTACAGTCTGGGCAGTTATAGCTCACGCGGTGAAGCAGGTGGAACAAAAGAGCGATTAGAGAAAAGCATCGGCTATTTCGAGCAGGCAATTAAGATTGACCCGAACTACGCATTGGCGTACGTCGGGTTAGCCGAGGCCTACCATGTGCTTGGATTCCGGGGCTTTTGGATTCCAAAGGAGGCGTGGCAGAAAGCGGAGTGGGCCGCTTTGAAGGCAGTAGAGCTTGATGACACCCTGGCCGAAGCGCACGCCGCCCTGGGAGGTGAAAAGCTTCATCGTGACTGGACGGGCGCAGAAAAAGAATTCAAACGGGCGCTGGAGCTTGACCCGAACTCGGTTGAAGTTAATCGGAGTTATGCTGTTTATTTGGTCTATTCAGCGCGACCGGGTGAGGCCCTTGTATATGCGAAACGGGTGGAGGAACTCGATTCAAGGAATTCCAGTGGTCCAAGGCCGGCTAATCTACCCTATATGTACTTTCTTGCGCGCAAGTACGACACGGCAATTGAAGGATACCTCAAGGCGCTGGAGAAGAATCCGAATAATGCTCACTTCCACTTTTTTCTTGGAGAGGCTTATGTGGCAAAAGGGAGGTATCAGGAGGGCGTGACGGAAATGCAAAAGGCCGTGGCTCTCGACAATGCCCCGGAGCGATGGGATAGATACCCGGTGCTGGCCTATGCTTATGCCGTGGCTGGTAAGCGTGACGAGGCGCTAAAGATACTCAACGAACAGAAGCAACAAGCGAAGCAGCGCTACATCTCGCCCTATAACTTCGCAATAATCTATACCGGTCTCGGCGATAAGGATCGCGCATTCGAATACCTGAACAGAGCTTATGACGAGGACGTTTATGTTATGAATCAATTCCCGGGGCGGCCGATGTTCGACAGCCTGCGCTCGGATCCGCGTTACAAGGATCTGCTACGGCGCATGAACCGCGCGCCGTGATTTTGCCACAGAGACGCAGAGACACAGAGAGTGAAAACACGCCGCGCATTTCTGATCAATCTTGTCTCTGTGCCTCTGTGCCTCTGTGGCCTAATTTGTGTTTTTCAATGTCCGGCCTACGCGCAAACGCCAACGGGCAACATAGTCGGCATCGTCACGGATCCCGCTGGCGCTCGTGTGGCTGGGGCACGTGTCGATGTTGTCAATCGCGACAGCGGACTGAGGCGCGATCTTATCACTTCGACTGAAGGAGATTTCAGTGCGGCTGCATTACCTTCAGGTAGTTATCAAGTCATAGTAGAGGCAACAGGGTTCCACCGACTGGAACGGACCGCCACCGTCGAGGCCGGTACGACCACTACCGTCAATTTCTCACTCCAGATTGGTGACGTGATGGCACGGGTGACCGTGGCTGATGCTGCTCCGTTGATGCAATACGAGGAACATCAGGTAGGCGGCGTGGTCAGCCGTAAACAGATTGAAACCCTTCCCCTCAACGGCCGAAACTTCCTTGATCTGGCCAAGCTGGAACCAGGCGTGACCAACTCAGTGCAGAGCACGGATCGCGTCTTTGTGCCGATGCTTGGTGCCGGACTTTTTAATCCCCCGCGCATCGGCAACACTCGCGTCACCGTGGACGGCGCCAGCCTTGCCGTCATCGGCACCAGAGGCACTCGGCTGAGCGTATCTCAGGAAGTCGTACAGGAGTTTCAGCTCTCATCCGTTAACTTCGATCTCTCGACTAGCTTGACCACCGACGGAGCAATCAATATCGTTACGCGCTCCGGCGGTAACGGCTATCATGGCAGCGGATTCTACTTTTTTCGAGACCACAAGCTGTCTGCTTATCCTGGCTTGCGGCGAGACCTTAGCAATCCGAACCCATTCTTCCAGCGGAGCCAGTTCGGCTATCATTTCGGCGGCCCGATACGCCGTGACCGCGTCTTCTTCTTCACTAGCTACGAGCGTAACAACCAGCGGGCCGTCCTCTCCATTCAGCCGCGTACTCCCGAGTTCGTTCCGCTCGGAGGAATTTTCGCCAGTCCTTTCCGCGACAATCAGTTCAATGTGCGCTTTGATGTGCGTTTCAATCGCAATCACAACGCCTTTGTCCGCTACACGCACGATGGAAACAATTTCTTCGGGCCGCGTGCCGATAGTAACAATCCTTTGCCTTCGGGCTGGTCTGGAGTGCGCAACTGGGTGGACCAAAGCATAGTCGGGCTGACAAGCGTCCTCTCAACCACCGTTGTCAACGACCTGCGCTTCTCCTATTACTTCGAGACCTCGGCAGAGACACCGGCCGATGCCCGGGACTGCCCTGGCTGCTTTGCGTTGGGCGCGCCGCTTATCAATATTGCGGATGCCGGAGTGAGATTTGGAATGGCGCAGACGAATTCTTTTGTCGGACGCCGCTATCAGTTGACTGAGAGCGTGGTGTGGCAGAGTGGCAATCATCGCCTTCGCATGGGTTTTGATTGGGAGCACGCCACCAATGGAGGAGTATTCATCAATCAGGAGCCTGCCACGATTCAGCTCTATTCTCCGCAGCAGGTTCGGAATTTCAATGCGACGTTACCGCCCGGAGCCCAAATCCCGTTGCCCTCATCGTTCCTTACCTTGGACGACATTCTGCGCCTTCCGCTAAGAAACTTCATGACGGGCGTTGGTCCTGGCTTTCAGCTCCAGCGTGACTTTCGCAAATACGGCTTCACCGATCAGTACCGGTTCTATGCCGCGGACACGTGGCGCATCGGTGCCCGCTTGACTGTCAACTATGGTCTGGCGTGGTCTTACGAGCCGCACACTCTCAACACGGACCTCACGAAGCCCAGGCTCCTGACGGCGATTCTGGGATCAGACAATTTGAACTCGCCCACCCTTGGCTTCGCCTGGTCGGCGACACACGACGGCAAGACAGTGATTCGTGGTGGCGCGGGACGATACTTCGACCCTCTCGTCCTCAACGCGAATACTATTTCCAACGATCGGCTCGCGCTGTCGCCGGTAGGTACGGGCCGAAAGATTGTCCCGGGCTCCGGCATCTTTTATCAGGGCCGCCCGCTGGAGTTCACGACAAGGCCGACCACCTTTACCGGTGCTGATTTGGTTGCAATCCTGCCCGGCATTCGCGCAGATTTGCTGCGACAACTCAGCCCGGACAACCACGATTTCACTTTCCGCAACCTCGATCTCGACAAGACCGGTTCCGATCTGTCTGATCCGTTTTATAAAACCCCGTCCGCCTTGCACTTTAATCTGGGCGTGCAGCGCGAGTTGGTCGGCAACCTGGTCCTGACAGCCGACTTCGTCTCTCGCCGGTTCCTTCATACCCTAAGAGAGGCAATAGACTACAACCGCTTCAACCGGCGCCCGCAGGGGCCGGTGATTCCGACATGCACCAGCGCCCAACGAAACGATGTCAGTGCGATCTGTTCAGCAGGACCAATCACCTTCGACAACACGACTGGCATCGCGCAGTATAAAGGGCTGCTCGTGCGGCTCGAAAAACGCTTCTCGAATGGTACACAGTTCCTGGCCTCCTACGCACTGGGGAGCTACCAGGGAACCAACTTCACCAGCAACGCGAACTCTCCCGGCACAGGATTCAATAACCACAACTGGTTTGAAAACTACGGTTGGCTTCCCACCGACTTGCGTCACACTTTGAATCTCTCCGGCTTCATAGATCTGCCCTGGCGATTTCAAGTCTCGTTCAGCATCTCCGCTTATAGCCGGCCACCGTTCGCGGCCTTTGTAAGCGGAGTAGATTTCAACGGCGACGGAACTCAGACTGATCTGCTGCCGGGAACGAAAGTGAATCAGTTCAATCGTGGGTTAGGAAAAGATGACTTGGCTAAGTTGGTGGCGCAATATAACCAGCAGTTTGCCGGCAAGCAGACGATTGGCGGCCAAACCGCGCCGACTCTGACGCTGCCCGCTAACTATTCTTTCAACGACAACTTCTTCACGCAGGACTTACGCCTAAGCCGCACCTTCCGGCTGGGAAGCGAGCGTGTGCACCTCGTGCTGTTAGGCGAAGTCTTCAATCTTTTCAATACCGCCAACCTTGTTCAGTACAGCGGCAACCTCAACGATCCCGCCTCCTTTGGTCAGCCCGGCGCGCGCTTCTCACAAGTGTTCGGCTCCGGTGGTCCGCGTGCTTTTCAGTTTGGCGCGCGACTCAGTTTTTGACAGGAAGCAAGTTAAGCGGGAACTCTGAGTCGGTCTATTGCGCGCAGTCGCGATTCGTGCGCGTCACTGAGGGGCCGAAACGTAGCTGATATTCAGCCGAAGTAATGAATGAACAAACCATTGCGTGCTGTTTCGCTACGTCGCGCAGCGGAGCGCTATTGACCTGGCCCAGCCAAAACAGAAAGCCGCCAATATCGGAATCGCGCCGCAGGTATCCGGCATATTGCGAAAAAACAAAAGCGCGGTTGTATTCAGCGTCAATGTAAGCGCGGTTGTTGATAGGATTCGTCTGGACGTTGTCGTCCGCCAATCGGTACAGCACCGCGCCGCGGCTGCCGAGCGCGATCAACTTGTCGCGTTGCGAAGCCAGATCGGCGCCGCTGCCATTTCTGATATTCACCAACAGCGCATCAACGAATTGATCAAGCGTCAGGCTCGCCGCATATCTGTTCAGGAACTCCGGTCGCTGCACGAATGCGTTGGCGAGATTCATTTGCGATTGGGCGAGCGAGCTGCCACCAACTACCTGCGCGCGGTCCGGGAAGAACGCTGCGTAACTGGGCAGTTTCCGGGCTTCGGTTTGGTTTGAGTTGTCGGGATTCGGAGACGGTTGATCGTTGCCGTAAGCGGCGCGATAGAGACGAAAGACATAGGCGGCTGTTTGCTGATACTCCAACTCAAAAAAGAAAGCGTTGGAAACGTCGATGCGCTTGTTATGCAAACACAGCGCGTCCGTCCCGCACTGGGTAACTTGGCGGGTCCAGTAATCGAGTCCACTCTGATCAGGTTCGCGATTTAGAAAATCGAGATAGTGTTGCCAGACAAAGAACTGTGCTGTATCGAGCGCGTTTGGTATCAGCGCTTCGTCACCGTTCAGAACATTGTTTTCGTTGCGATCAATCGAGTTGCGCCGGCCCGCTCCGACCGGCAAACCACTGAACGTCAGCTCCGCTCGCGCGCCGGCGGCCTGCAATAACGTTTGTAGCGCGGCCGGAGCCTCGCCTTGTTTGTCGGTTTGAAATAGACCGTTTCCCGAGTAGAGAAACCCGCGTGGAACTCCGCCATAAAGCCCCCTGACAACCAGATCGCAATTCCCCGCCGTCGCCTGGGCCATCAGTAAGTTGACCCGGTCCGTGACGGCAGACGACGTTTTGTTGTCCGCATTGACGGTTACCTGCAAGCCGACTGCGGGCGCCGTTCCCGTGTCGAACGCGAGCACGAACTGCTCGACATCGCGTCGCTGATTCTCGTTCTGAAACGTGAATACGGGTGCGTGCAGGAAGTTCAGCAGAGTGTCGGTCGATCCGTCGTGAATGAAACCGAAGCCGGAAAGCTGCTCGCCGTTTGTACGGAAGAAACCTGCCTTTTGATACTCGCCGCGCAGTTGCGGAACTTTGAAGTCCTGCGATTCTTGAAGCGCCGCGGCAGGAATGAGAAAGCCGCTTGTTCCGGTGCCGAAGCCCGGAATCGCCGTGTGGCATTGATTGCAAGTGAAAATGCCCGCATCGAACGTTGCAGTGGTGAAGAGTTGCGCGCCGCGCGTCGCGCTTGGACCGGTCGGTGGATTCGGCAGCGTGCGATCGAGGTTCTCGTTCGGGTTCGGCCCGTAAGTGGTCATCCTGGTGAACGAGGTGAACGCGTTCATTTCGTCCGCCGTAAGTTGCCGCGGACCTCCCAGTAAGTTTTGGAAGGCGGGATTGAAGTTGGCCAACGCCGCGCGATCGCCGCGCCAGTGCAAAGGCTCAGTGCCGATAATGCCACGCAGCGATTGCGTCACCATCGGCCCTTTCATCGGATGAAAGACGGACTGAAGCGGAAGGTTCACCGGCGGCGGCAGGAAGCTGTTGACAATTTGTAGCTGGCCCTGCGGATCACCCAGGTCCCACGCCAGGCCGTCACGATGGCCGTTCTGATGACAACTGGCGCAAGCAAGATCGCCATGAGCTGAAAAGCTCGCGGCGTCGTACAAAAAGCGCCGGCCATTGCGCACAACGTCCGGCTCAGGATTAAAACCCGCGGGCACGGTGGCGATCTGTGTCTTCGTGGCCGTGTCAACGATGCTGATGCTTTCATCAAAACGATTCAGCGCGTAAAGCAGATTGCCCGCTTGATTGAGCGCGAGACCCGTCGGTCCTTGTCCGACGTTGATGCGCGCCTGAATCACTCCCGCTGAATTTAGCACAGCCACCTTCGCCGACCCGGTTGCCGCAACGTACAAGGTCCCGTCTGAGGCACGCACGATGTCGCCAGGCAAAGCCAAACTATTCGCGCGTTCAGCATCCGAGCCGGCAGGCACGCCGTAGTCGATATGGGGATTCAGATCGACGGCTGTGACATTCGAATTCCCCAGACCAACCAGCGAGACGCGAGTGTTGAGAAAACGACCGCGCACGTTTGGTTCAAAGCGAATGTCATTGTGCGCGTCGTCGTTCGCGACGATCAGCTGGTTCGAAATTGGATCGGCGACTGCGTTCCCGATGTGAGTACCAACGCCATGGATCTCTCTGCTAATCGCCGCGCTTGCGCCGCTCGCGTCCAGCACCACCAGATCAACGTCCGCAAGAGTGTAGGGAATAAACTGAGTCCATCTGCCGTCGTTCCGTTCGTCGCTCCAAATGTTTCCGTTCGACTTAACAATCAAACCAACGTTTGGGGCAGCCGGCAAAGACTGTGACATCGCTGGATTTGGCGGCGGTGGGCCGCCATTAGCCGAGACCAGAGCCGCGGGAACGACTGTCGTCTGGTTACCTGACTCGAAAACGGAGACGAACACACGCGCACCGGCAGCATCGCGCGTCAACGCCCGCGGCTGCTTGCCGCGAATCGTAATCACCTGAGGACTTGCCGCGGGTGCTGCCGGATCATAGACCTTGACCTGGCTGAGACCTGAGACGCACACAAACGCGCGCGCGCTCGGTTGGCCGGCGAATACGACATCGGTTGGTTCGTCGCCGACGTCGAACGTGCGCGTCACGTTCCACGTCGTCAAGTCAACGACGCTTACGGAATCCGAAAGCCAGTTCGCGACCCAGACCTCGCGATCGTTGCGCGCGGTCACACTCACCGGCTCGAGACCGACGGGAATCTCCGCCATCAGCGTCAGCGTCCGTCCGGTTAGATGAAAAACTGAGAGACTGTTATTTGGCGTGTTGACCGCCAGCAAACGCGTCTTATCGGGAGTGATAGCCAGCGGATGAACTTGCGGTCCTTCGAAGTTCTTGTAATTGGGTAACTGGCTCTGGGCCAGGGCTGGAGACGGGTCTCGAATGCCGAACCAAACCAGCGCCAGTGAGACTAACGCGAGCGCAACGATCAGTCTCTTAAGATAGATGATCCTGTGGGATAACTTGCGCGGCATATTTCGGGTTCCGCCTAAGCCCTTATCGGCCTGATGAGCACATCGCTCGGCAGCTTCTTCGATCTGAAAGTGCAGGGTATTTCCGTGGCTCGCAAAAGTCAATCCCAATAAAACGGGGCCGTTGAAGGCTTGCTTGACCCTCGCGCAAATAGGAGTACAATGCCTGCCAACTGGGTGTAGGCTGAATGCCTCACCCCGGCATGGTTTGAGTGAAAGCTCCCATGCTCAGGGGGCGGTGACGGGGTGAGGACGTTACCGCCCTTAATTTTTCCGCGCGCGTGGCGATTGACTCCCCTGCGGATTGCCACTGAATCTTAACTGTCATGTTCTTGCCCTTATGACCTTGCTTTTGCCTGCGGCTTGTCAGACGATACGTTCGATGTTATCCCCCTTTGAACTACAATCCCTGGAGACGGACGGACGTCGCGCCTCAATCACCAAAGGACGCATATGAAAACCCCGAGAAGATCGCGGCTTGTCTCGCTGCTAGTCTCCATAGCGCTGATTGCAGCGCCGGCAGCCGCGCAACAAAGAAAGCCTTCTTCACCAACGCCGAAAGCCGCGACCAAAGCAGCACCAACCCCGGCGCCAACGCTGGACACTCTACTCGCGGCCGACAGCTACAAGGTGTACGGCGAAATAAAAAACTTCGGGCAGCTTATCCACTCTGGCAGTGTGCAGGACATTCTTGATCCGATCATGAAGCTGGCCGCCCCACCCAAAGAGTTTAAATCACTCGTAAGGTTTGCCAGCGCTCACGCTGAAACCCTGACGAGCTCGCGAATGGTATTCGCCGCCTGGCCGGTACGAGCGAAGCTGCCGCAGTTTCTGATGGCAATTGAATTCTCTTCGCCTGATGAAGCGCAAGAGTTTGAGCCGCAACTGCGTGAGTTTTTGCCAAAAATATTTCCCTCGCCAACATCCACACCTCCTCCGGCCGCAACAGCCGCGGCATCTTCCGCGGCGGCGTCATCGCCGGAAGGCTCGCCGGCGCCCGAGACTGAGAAACCGACGCTCGCAGCTGAGAAAAAAATCATCGAGAAAAACCCTCAACCCCCAACCGAAGTAAAAGAAGAAAAGCCCGCGCCGCCTCCGTTTGTGATCCAGCAGTTGGGCAACCTCATCTTGATCAGCGACACCACTTTCACCATGAGGAATCTAAGGCCGAAAGATGCAAAGCTGCTGTCGGAGGATCAGAACTTTCGCCAGGTGCGCGATCGGTTTGCGACCGAAGCAGTGTTTCTCTATTTCGATATCGCGCTGGAGGACAAGACCAGAGCTGCGGTTGCGGCGACTGAACCGCAGCCGAAAGAGGTGACTGAGGACCCCAACCAAATGCCCGGCGACGAGTCCGAGATGGTCACTCCTGAGGTGACCCCTAGTGCGGAAAATCCAGAGACGTCCTCGACGCCACCGGTTCCTGCGGCACAGACTGAGTCAACAATCGAAGTGAGGGTCACGACCGAAGTGAGGGCCTCTCCGCGGCCAGTTGTGGTTGCGCAAAATGCTCCAGGCGCGCCGCCATCGCCTTCGGAAACTGTCGATCCAATGTTCTACATGCTCATGGGCAGCTTTTTCGGCGGGCAAACGAAGTATCCCGACGCCGTGGGCGTCGCCATCTCTTTCGATGCCGATGGCTATGTCGCTCGCGTGTTGCTCGTAAACGGCCCAGAGGCAAGACGCACTCTCATGCCTTTCATTCCGCAACTGATCTCTGGTCCATCGCTGGCGCTTGAATCGCCTTCAATTCTGCCTGCCGACACTGAGTTCTTCGTTGCCGCTTCGCTCGACGCGCCGCAGATCTATGAGGGCCTGGTGAAGGCTATCAATGAAGCAAGCGCCCGCGATCAAGCCGTGTACCGCCGGGCACGCGCGGCGACGCCCCCTGAGTTACCGTTTGCCGCTTTTGAGAAGAAGCTGGGAATCAAGATCAAAGACGACTTGCTGCCGGTACTGGGGAACGAAATTGCCGTTACCTTTTCGGTGGACGCCGTGACCGGTAAGCCAGTCAACAAGACGCCGTCAACTGATCAAGGTTCAAGCCCAACCTCGAATCAGGACGCCGCGAAGAAACGAGCGCCGAGCCCTGTCGTTTTGATCTCCGTGAAAGACAAGGAGACGGCGCGGGCGCTTGTGCCGCGGGTCATCGACGGGCTGGGTTTTAAGGGCGCCAGCACGCTCGCGCAAACCGAGAGGCGCGAAGACGCCGAGATCATTTCATACGGCAATGCCCTTTCTTACGCGTTCATCGGAAACTTTCTGGTGCTATCTGTAGACGCCGCCGCCACGCGGCACGTAGTCGATTCATACGTCAATCACCAGACGCTAGCGTCCGACAGCCACTTCAGAAACTCCACGCGCTGGCAACCGCGCCAGGTGCTCGGGCAGGTTTATGTCTCGCCTGCGCTAATGGACAGTTTCAAATCCTGGGCGAACGAACCGACATCGCTTATTAGCGATCAAATTCGGGAGTTGCTGGTGAGGCTTAGCCCCGTCGCCGAGCCGGTGACTTATGCGCTTTCAAACGAGGGTGTCGGGCCGCTTCATGAACTGCACGTTCCGAAGAACCTCGTCCTGATGATGGTCGCCAGCATTTCTACCGCGACAAATCAGTCCGAGTTAATGAGAAACGAGAACATGGTGCGGTACATGCTTACAACAATTGCCACGTCGGAAGGACAGTATCGCGCTAATCACGGCAAGGGCAGTTACGCTACTTTAGATCAACTGATCGCCGAGGGCATGGTGCAGAAGGAACTTCTGGACAACGTCGGCTACAAGATCGAAGTGACCGTCAGTGGCGACAAGTTTGAAGCCACCGCCGTGCCGCTTGAATACAACAAGACCGGACGACTTTCGTACTTTGTCGACCAAAGCGCGATCGTGCGTGGCGGCGATCACGCCGGCGGCCCGGCAACTGCCGCGGACAGACCGGTGCAATAGTTCTGAGTAATCACCCACTTGTTCAGCAACACTGCGTCGCCTTCAGGAGGTCTAGTCAGTCGGAGTTCTGCACGCATAGCAATTTCTATCAGAGATTTTCTTGACAGCTTGCTTAACTGGTATTAGATTGCGCCATGTTGCTAGACGGAGGACAAGAAAATGAGGGGAAACCTGAGAATCTACGCCTTCGGAATTGCATTCTTTTTCTTCTTATCTGTTCTTGCTCTCCTGCCTCCGGGTACGGAAAGTAAGGGTCCGCATGACGGGAAAGCTACTAGCGCAAAAGGCGAAAACAAATTTGGCGCAGACGTCGCCTCGAAACCAGCTTCGGAGACGCCGTCATCGCGTTCTGATCCTAAGTCGACGTCCTTAACTAAGGCCGGGAAGCTGATCAAGCAGCTCTTCGTTCCCGCCACGCAGGCTTCGTCTGCCAGGCTGAACTTGAAAGACGATGACGAGGCAGACGATCCGGATCGTCCGTCATTTCTGCACGGAACCATAGATAACGCAACCTATCTCCGCATGCGCGAAGAATACACCGCCTTGCTTCGCGGCTTCGAGTTCGGCAAACCTTTTGATCCCACCGCGCGTGGCCGGGCGATCTCGCAAATGGAACAACAGACGAGGGAGACGGTTGAAGCGGCCAAGAAGGGTAAGGTTAGGCCAGAGATCAGCGGCACGACCTGGACATCGATCGGACCTGCCCCTATTCCGAATGGCCAGACAACCTCAGTTTCAAATCCTGTTAGCGGACGGGTCACGGCAATCGCTATCAAAGCCACCGATCCAAACGTGGTCTACGTCGGCACGGCACAAGGGGGCGTCTATCGAACGTTGAATGGCGGTACCAATTGGACCGCCATATTCGACGGGGCACAGTCACTCGCAATTGGGGCGATAGCCATAGCTCCCTCTGATTCTTCAATTGTTTATGTAGGCACAGGTGAGCCAAATCAATCAGCGGACAGCTTTTTTGGCGCCGGACTGTATCGCATCAATAATGCAGAAACGACCGCTAATCTGACAGGACCAATAAACCCATCGGTGACTTCCGGGGCCGCAGCGGTTACGTACAATGCTTTTACCGGCCGGAGCATCAGCCAGATTTTGATCCATCCCACTGATCCGGCAACAATCTTTGTTTCCACGGCAACCGGAATTGGCGGGATTGGAGCCAACTCACTTACCAATACTGTTCCGCCCCTCGCGCTGCGAGGAATCTTTCGTTCGACCAATGCGACTTCGGCCCTGGTCTCAATTGCCTTTACGAAGCTTACCGTAACAACGGACAGTAGCCTTGATCCGGCTTCGCCAAGCCCTGGCGGCACCGGCAACGCCAGCGTTATAGATATGGTGATGGAGCCAGGCAATCCAAACAACATTGTGGCTGCGGTGATCGGCAGGAGTAATACCTGCGGTGGCGGTGCGAGTACTTGCGGAGGTATTTACCAAACCACAAATGCACTCGCTGGTAGTCCGACGTTTACGCAGACGTTTTCCCTGGCGATCGGATCGAGGATTTCGCTTTCGATCAATAAGGTCTCCTCAACCGTAACGCTTTATGCTGCCGTCGAAGAGTCAGCATCGGGCACTAGTTGCACGACAAACTCGGGCGCAGTAAGGATGTCGACGGACG
>WNGD01001688.1_pt1 | contig 23732 bp, 23 predicted proteins | sample 5400671 | NCBI WGS metagenome assembly WNGD01 (sample SAMN13153369, study PRJNA577476) | soil metagenome | isolation source: 40 cm soil or saprolite under grassland replicate 2 | place: USA:California | collected 2016-06-15
TGTTTGGAAACACCGGTTCGAACCCGGCGGCGGTCAGGCGCTCCTTTGCGTAGGCGGCCAGTCCGAGACAGGTCTCCCCCACCTCGCGCAGCCCTTGCGGACCCAGCCATGCGAGGTGCACCAGTCCCGCGAGCGCCAGCAGCGTCTGGTTCGTGGTGATGTTCGAGGTCGCCTTCTCGCGCCGGATGTGCTGCTCCCGGGTCTGCAGCGTCAGCACATAGCCGCGCTTGCCTTCCACGTCGGTCGTCTCGCCGACGATCCGTCCCGGCATGCGCCGGATGAACTCCGAGCGGGCGGCGATGAACCCGTAGTGCGGGCCGCCGTAGGCCTGGTAGTTGCCGGCACCCTGGCCCTCGCCGACGGCGATCGCGCAGCCGTAGTTGCCGGGCGCCTCGAGCACGCCGAGGGAAACCGGGTCGACGTGCGCGATCGGCAGCGCGCCGGCGTCGTCCGCAGCCGAGGCGAGCTCGGGCGCGGGCTCCAGGCAGCCGAAGAAGTTCGGCTGCTGGAAGATGACGCCGGCCGCGTCCTTGGCGGCGGCGCGCAACTCTTCGGGCTCGGTCACTCCGTCGCGGTGCGGCACCTCCACGACCTCGAGCCCAAACCCCGGGGCGTAGGTCTTCACGACCTGTCGAACCTGTGGATTGAGCGACTCGCAGACGACGAGCTTCGTCCGTGCCGTGGCGTGCTTGGCGATATAGCAGGCGTCCGCGGCCACCGTCGTGCCGTCGTACCCGGACGCGTTCGAGACATCCATGCCGGTCAGTTCACAGATCGCGGTCTGGTATTCGAAGATCGCCTGAAGCACTCCCTGACTCATCTCGGGCTGGTACGGCGTGTACGCGGTCAAGAACTCGCCGCGGGCGAGTACTGCGTCGACGACCGCGGGGACGTAATGGTCGTAGATGCCTGCGCCGAGAAACGACACCTGCTCGCCGGTGTGGACGTTCCGGGCGGCCAGCTCCTCGAGGTGCGCGACGAGCTCCGGCTCCGAGAGGGCGGGCTCGAGGTCGAGCTCGCGCCGGAAGCGAACGCTCTCCGGAATCTCGGCGAAGAGCTCCTCGACGGACGAGACTCCGATCGCCGCGAGCATTTGCTCGCGGTCCCGGTCGGTCAGCGAAAGGTAGCTCACTGCTCGGCTAAGACCTTGCGGTAGGCCTCGGCGTCAAGGAGGGAGTCGACCTCGGAGGGATCGCTCAGCCTGATCCGAACGAGCCACCCGTCGCCATAAGGATCGTCGTTCACGGTCTCGGGCTCGTCGACGGCCTTCTGATTCACCTCGAGCACCTCGCCCGAAAGGGGGGCGATCACGTCCGAGACGGCCTTGACCGACTCCACCTCGCCGTACGTGGAGTCCTTCCCGATCGCCGCGCCCTGCTCGGGCGGCTCGAAATGGACGAGCTCGCCGAGTGCGTCCTGGGCGTACCAGGTGATCCCGAGCGCCGCCTCGTCGCCCTCGATCCGCGCCCAATCGTGCTCGGGGTGGTACTTCAACTCTTCGGGGTACGACTCAGCCGCCGCCATCTTTCTCCTTCGGGTCGTAGATCGGTTTCTTGACCACGCGGGCCTTCCGCGGGCGGCCGCGCACGTCGATCGTCAGCTCGTTGTCCGGCTGCGCGAGCTCGGTCGGGACATAGCCCAGCCCGATCCCGCGGTCGAGCATCGGCGAATGCGAGCCCGAGGTGACCTCGCCCCCCTCCTCGATCGGCATTCCCTGGCGAGGAATCGCCCGCTCCTGCATCACGAACGCGGCCAGCCGCCGCTGCGCGCCCTCGGCCTTCACGCGGCGCAGCTCCTCGACGCCGCTGAACTCCTTGTCGAGCGCGCACACCCAGCCGAGACCCGCCGAGATCGCGTCGGTCTCCGGCCCGATGTCGTTGCCGTGCAGCGGATAGCAGACCTCCAGCCGCAGCGTGTCGCGTGCGCCGAGCCCACAGGGCACGACACCTCGCTCGAGCACCCGGTCCCACAACGCTGCCCCGTCCTCTGCGGGGACAAGTAGCTCGACACCGGCCTCTCCCGTGTAGCCGGTTCGGTTGACCATGCACTCGATCCTGTCGATCTCCCCCTCGGAGAACGTGAACGCCGGCGCCTCGTCGAGCCCCAGTCGCTCGAGCGAGCGCGGGCCCTGGACGGCGAGCAGCGCGTACTCGTCCGAGACGTCGCGGACATCCGAACCGCGATGTTCCCGCTCCCGAAGCCACGCGAAGTCGGCGTCGCGGTTCGAGGCGTTCACAATCAGCAAGAACCGGCAGGGATGGAGCTCGTAGACGATCAGGTCGTCGATGATTCCTCCACGCTCGTTCGTTAGCAGCGTGTACTGAGCGTGGCCGGTCTCGAGCTTGTCGAGATCGTTGGAGAGCATCGCCTGCAAGAACTCCCTGGCCTTGGGCCCTTCGACCTCGAGCTCCCCCATGTGCGAGACGTCGAAGACGCCAGCGTCGCTCCGCACAGCGCGGTGCTCGGGGATCACTCCCTCGTACTGGACGGGCATCTCCCAGCCCGCGAACGGGACCAGGCGTGCGCCGAGAGCCACGTGGCGCTCGTAGAGAGGCGTGCGCTGAAGCGTTTGCACGGCGGCGATGATGCTAAAGGAGCCGGGTCCATCTGGGCTGGCCTCAAGCCAACCCGAGGGCAAGGAAGGTGGTTTCCGCGAACCGCGCGGTCTAAACCATTTTGGTCTCGCCCGCTTAGGTCTCGCGCAGGAACGACGGAACTTCGAGCACGTCGTCGGGAAGCTCGAATCCCTCACTGGGCGCGTCACGCTGCGGCGTTTCCTCGCCACCCGTCTCCACACCTGTGGTCGCCGGCCGGCGCGGTCGTCTGCGCTGTGCGCCGAAGCCCGTTGCGATCACCGTGACCCGAACCTCGTCGCCGAGCGAGTCGTCGATCACTGCGCCGAAGATCACGTTCGCGTTCTGGTCTGCCGCGCCCGTGACGACACCGGCCGCCTCGTTCACCTCGAACAGCCCGATCTCGGACCCTCCTGTGACGTTGAGCAAGATCCCGGTCGCCCCTGCGATCGAGGCCTCGAGGAGCGGCGAGGAGACTGCAGACCGGGCCGCCTCGACGGCGCGGTTCTCGCCCGAGGCCGAGCCGATGCCCATCAGCGCCGAGCCAGCATCGCGCATGATCGTGCGGACGTCCGCGAAATCGAGGTTGACGAGCCCGGGGATCGTGATCAGATCGGTGATGCCCTGGACGCCCTGGCGCAAGACGTCGTCGGCGACCTTGAAGGCGTCGATGATCGAGGTTTGCTTCTCGACCACATGCAACAGGCGATCGTTCTCGATCACGATCAGGGTGTCGACGTACTCGCGCAGCAGATCGATTCCGCGCTGGGCCTGCGAGGCGCGCTTGCGGCCTTCGAACGAGAACGGTTTGGTGACGACGCCGACCGTGAGCGCGTCGAGCTCGTGGCTCAGCTCGGCGAGAATCGGCGCGCCTCCCGTTCCGGTTCCGCCGCCCTCTCCGGCGGTGATGAAGACCATGTCAGCGCCCTTCAGCGCCTCCTTCAGCTCGTCGCGACTCTCCTGCGCGGCGGCGAGGCCGACGGCCGGATCGGCTCCCGCGCCGAGGCCGCGTGTCTCCTTCGAGCCGATGTGAATCTTCACGTCGGCGTCACACATGAGGAGCGCCTGCGCGTCCGTGTTCACGGCGATGAACTCGACGCCGGTCAGGCGTGCGTCGACCATGCGGTTGACGGCATTCGTGCCGCCGCCGCCGACACCGACGACCTTGATCACGGCGAGGTAATTCCCGGATTGATCTCTTACACTCAAGGAGTCTCGACCTGAAGCTTTACTGGAGCGTGCGGCCTTGCGGGCCATATCGGCCGTGCAGGCTACGCCCCGGCGTGACCCCTGTCAATCCGACTCTGCGCGCTCAAACCCTAAAGCTCAACCTCCGGGTTGAGAGTTGGGCCCCGCGACCGGACGCTCGGGCACGCTCACGTCTAGATAGCCGGGTCCGGTGAGCTGGGAGGCGATCCGGCGCGCGATCGCCAGCTTGAGCGCTAGCGCCCGGCCGTTCCCGAGTCGCACTTCGAGACCGGAGCCAAGCAGCAGCGTGAGCTCCCGGTCGGTCGAGCGCACGTTCCGAATCGTGAGCCGCGCGCCAGCCGCTCGTAGCGTTGCCAGAGCCTCGACGGCGCGAGCGGTCGTCGCGCCGACCAGGGTCTGACCCACTTCGACCTGAGTCCCCGAAGGCAGCCACACGCGGGCGAGCGCGGGCAGCCCGTGTGGTGAGACCTTCCGGATCACGCGGGCTCGCGCCGAGACGAGCCACGCCTTCGCCCCTCGCCGGAGCACGCCGACCGGGCGCTCCGGCTGCACGAAGACACGCAAGGTATGGGGGAAATCTCGATCGTAGGACGCGCTCGCCACATCCGGAAGGGCAGTCAGACGGTGCTCGAGCGCCGCGCCGTCGAGCGCAAGGAGGCTCGTTCCGTCGAGGACCTTCAGAGCCGCCCGCACGTGAGCGGCAACACCCGGGGGCGCTCCGATGACGTCGACCTTGCGCACGGCGAACATCGCTGTCTCTCTCGCGAGCGCATACGAGCCGACCGCGGTCACGACCGTGGCGAAGGCGATCAGGAGCGAGCGGCCGGACGGCAGGTAGCGCAAAAAGCCAGTGGCGCCACACGGAAGAGCCGCCACGGCGGCACGACCGTTAGCGCCCGGTTTCGTCTCCCCCGTCACGGAGTCGGTTTCGGCGCCGCGGGGCTTGCTCCTACTCGCCGGCCGGCGGGAGCTCGAGGCCGCCGAGGAACTCGACCTCATGCTCCAACACCACCTCGAACTGCTCGAGCGCGCGGCGCCGGGCCTCTCGCATCAGCGCGAGCGCGTCGGCGGCTCTCGCACCGTCCGCGTTCTCGATGAAGTTCGCGTGCCGCGGGGAGATCTGCGCGCCCCCGATTCGGTGACCTTTCAGCCCGCACGCTTCCAGCATCCGCCCCGCGCTCAGCTCGTGATCCGGATTCTTGAAAACGCTGCCGAACGTGCGCTTGTTCGTCGGCTGCGCGGCCTTCCGCTTCGCCTGCATCTCGGCGACGGTCGCCTTGATCTCCTCGACCGGTCTTGGCATCAGCCGGAACTCGGCACGCGCGACAACCTGCCCGTGCCGGAGGCCGGAGTGGCGGTACGTCAGGCCGAGCTCCGACGGGCTCAACCAGCGAGAGCCCTCGGCATCGACCACCAGGGCGCGTTGAAGGATGCCTGCCCAATCGCCGCCGTAGGCGCCCGCATTCATCCAGACGCCGCCACCGGCTGTGCCGGGGATCGCGCAGGCGAACTCAAACCCTCCGAGCCCTGCCGCACGCGCGCGGTGCAGGCAGACCGCATTCGCCGCTCCTCCTCCTGCAACCAGGAGCTCGCCCTCGACCTCGGCCGTCGCGAGCTCGCCCTCGAGCCGGAGCACGAGCGCGTCCACGCCCTCGTCCGAGGCGAGGAGGTTCGACCCGAGCCCGATCGCGGCGACGGGCACGTCGCGCTCGACTGCCCAAGCCAGTGCCTGCTGGAGCTCGTCGAACGTCTGCGGACGGGCGAAAGCCCGCGCCGGCCCCCCGACGCCGATCGTGGTGAAGCGCGAAAGCGCGACTCCTTCTTCGATCGTCACCCGAGCGCCTCGACGAGCAGGGGTCCGGCCCGGTTCACGTCACCCGCGCCGATTGTGAGCGCGAGATCTCCAGGCCGCGCGCGGCTCCTCAGAAATGCAACCGCATCTTCCAGCGCAGGCGTCCAAGCCAGCGCCATTCCCGGGCGGCGATCGGAGAGCGCGTCGACGACCAGCTTGCCGGTCACGCCTTCGACGGGCTCCTCTCGAGCCGGGTACACGTCTGTGACCGCCACGACGTCGGCGGTCGCAAGCGCGTCCGCAAACTCCTGCGCGAGGTGGCGCGTCCTCGAGAAAAGGTGGGGCTGGAAGATCACGAGCAGCCTTGCGTCGGGCCGCGCTTCTCGTGCGCCCGCGAGCGCCGCGGCGACTTCTGTTGGATGGTGCGCGTACTCGTCGTACACCGCGACGCTGCCCGCCTGGGCCACAGGTTGGAAACGGCGTTCCACTCCGGTGAACTCGGCGAGGAGCGGCGCGGTCTGATCAGGCTCGAACCCGGCGAGCGCCAGTGCCGCCACCGCCGCTGCCGCGTTCCTGCGGTTGTGCTCGCCAGGAACGGCGAGCTCGCCCGCGACGGGATCGAGATCGGAACCCCGCACGACTTGTTGCACCTGCGCGAGCCAGCGCTCAAACAGCCCCTCGACCTCGGCGCGCGAGCCGAAGGTCGAGTGATGGTCGAGATCGACGTTCGTGAGGACTGCGATGCGAGGCCGCAGCAGCCCGAGCGACCGGTCGGACTCGTCGCCTTCTGCGACCAGCCACCCGCCACCGGCCCGAGCGTTGCCGCCGAGTTGGGGAACCTCGCCGCCGATCAGAAACGTCGGATCGTTGCCGAGCCGGTCGAGGCAGAACGCGATCATCGCCGTGGTCGTCGTCTTGCCGTGCGCGCCCGCAACGACGATCGAAGGCCGCGCGGACACGAGCTCGGCCAGCACGTCGCCGCGCGTCTTCGTCTTGTAGTCGCGCGCGTGCGCGTGAACAAGTTCGGGGTTGTCCGGGGCGATCGCGCTCGAGACGACGAGCTCGGCGCCGTCGGGCACCTGATCGGCGCTGTGGCCGATCGCCACGTCGATGCCCGCGGCTTCGAGCAGGTCGACATAGGACGAGCGTGCGCGGTCGGATCCGCCGACCTCGGCTCCCCACGCCTTCGCCACCAGCGCGAGCGCGCTCATGCCTGCACCGCCGATTCCGACGAACCAGAGCCTGCGCCCCTCAAACTCGCGCAAGCGCGATCAGCTCCTCGGCAATCTCGTCGGCCGCATTGGGGCGCGCAGCGCGAAGCATTGCCTCTCGCATCCGCTCCAGCCTCGGAGCGTCCTCCAGCAGCTCGCGGACGAGCCCCGGCACGCGTTCCAGCTCCGGCTCCGGCACGACGACGGCTCCGCCGGCGGCTTCGAAGTAGCGGGCGTTCTTGGTCTGGTGATCAGCTGTCGCGTGCGGATACGGAACGAGGACCGCCGCTCTGCCCGCAGCCGCGAGCTCCCAGACGACGCCGCCGGAGCGAGACAGCGCGAGATCCGCAGCCGCGAGCGCCGCGCCGAAGTCGTCGGTGAAGGGGAGCAACCGGTAGTCGTCGCGGTGAACGCGCGCCCGCAGTGACTCGTAGTCTCGCTCGCCGCTGAGATGGAGCACGGCCGGGCCCACCTCGCCGAAGGCCTCGACGGCAAGCTCGTTCAGCGACCGGGCGCCCTGGCTTCCACCCAACACGACGAGCACGGGCCCCGAGGCGGGCAACTCGAAGAGCTTCCGTGCCTCCGCTCGCGGCACGGCTCGGGAGCGCGCAGGGATCGCCCGTCCCGTCACGCGGTACTTCTTGCCGCTGTGCCCTTCGATCGGAAACGCGAGGAAGACTCGCCGCGCGAACGGCGCCGCCAACCGGTTCGCCAGTCCGAGGTGGGCGTCGACCTCCATCAGCGCGGCGGGAATCCGCCGGCCGGAGGCCGCCATGACCATCGGGCCCGCGACATAGCCCCCGCCGCCGAAGACGACGTCAGGTCTTCGCGCCCGCAGGATCCGGCCGCAGGCGCGCACGGCCCGCGCCGCGATCAGGAGCCCCTGAGCGAGCGCGAGCCCGGGTCGCCGCGGCAGCCCTCCAATCCGGAACGGGTCGAATTCGAATCCTGCGTCAGCGACGAGTCGGGCTTCGCCGCGATCCGGCGACCCGGCGAACGTCACGTCCACTCCGCGCGCCTGCAGTGCTTCCGCGACGGCCAGCGCCGGGAGAACGTGCCCTGCCGTCCCCCCGGCCGCGATCAGACACTTCGGCTTTTGCTGCTGCGCCATTCCCAGCGATGTTAAGGAGGATGCCCACCGACGCGAGCGCGACGACGAGACTCGAGCCGCCATAGGAGACGAAAGGAAGCGGGATCCCGGTCAACGGCGCAAGGCCCATCACGGCGGCGAGATTGATCGCCGCCTGCCCGCACACGAGCACCGTCAGGCCGGCTGCGAGGCGCTTCCCGAACGGGTCGCGACAACGAAGCGCGATCCGCAGCCCGGCATACGCGAACACGGCATACGCCGCGATCACGCCGGCTGCGCCGACGAGGCCGAGCTCCTCGCCGATGATCGCGAAGATCATGTCGGTGTGTGCCTCGGGCAAGAAGCCGAGCTTCCCGACACTCTTCCCGAGCCCGACGCCGAAGATCCCGCCCGACGCGAGCCCGAGGATCGCCTGAACGGTCTGGAAGCCGGCGCCCTGCGCGTCGTGCCATGGGTTGAGGAAGCTGAAGATTCGGGCGCGGCGGTAAGGCTCGAACCAGATCGCAAGCAGGCCGACGACCGCAGCGAGCGAGAGCCCGCCGCCGAGAACGCGGACCGGAGTGCCGGCCACGAGCAACATTCCGGCCAGCATCAGGACGAGCACGATCGCCGTGCCGAGATCGGGCTCGGCGAGCAGTAGCACGCAGAAGACGCCGGTCAGGAGACCGACGGGACGCCAGAGCTCCTTGAGCGTATGCGGAGGCTTTCGCCGCGCGAGGTAGCTCGCGGCCCAGACGGCGAGTGCGAGCTTGGCGAGCTCAGAAGGCTGAAAAACGGTGGGTCCAAAGGCGATCCAACGGCGCGCGCCGTTCACCGCCTGACCAAGCACGAGCACGGCCAGAAGGAGGCCGACGCTCGCCACCACGAGCCCGGGCGCGAGCAGACGAAGCCGGCGGAAGTCGAACCGCGCCGCGACAACCATGAGCACGAGACCGAAGAACGCGTACATCGCCTGGCGCTTGAGGAAGAAGTTCGGATCGCCGTTGCGAAGCGCCGCCGGCGCGGAGGTCGCGCTGTAGACCATCACGAGACCGAACGCGAGGAGCGCGAGCGTTACGAGCGAGAGCAGACGAGCCTCGAGCTGACCAGGCCTCGCGCCCCTGGCCGGCGACCGCTCCCGCCGGGCGGAGTCCGGCCCCGCAGCCGGCTGACGCCGCTGGCGCCGCGATGCCTGACGGACCCGTGCTACCCGCACTGTGCCCGTGCTGGATCGCGCCGCCGGCGACGTCCCAGGAACCCGAGGAACTTCACCCAGCCAAGTTCTGCACCAGCAACCGGAACTCCTCGCCACGGTGTTCGAAGTCCCGAAACTGGTCGTAGCTCGCGCAGGCGGGCGAGAGCAGGACGACGTCCCCCGGCTGCGCCGCGATCAGGTCGAAGGCGCTCGTGAGATCTGCGGCCCAAACGGCGTGGGGAATCAGCTCGACGAGCTCGTCGGCCGTCTCTCCGATCACGTAGACAGCCTTGACGTTGTGGCCGATCGCATCGGCGAGCGGCTTGAAGTCCTCGCCCTTCTGCGACCCGCCGAGAATCAGGTGGACCGGCTCGTCCTTGTACGCAGCCAGCGCCCGCAGCGCCGCGGCGACGTTTGTCGCCTTGGAGTCGTTGACGTAGCGCACGCCGCGAATCTCTCCGACCACCTCGAGCCGGTGGCTGACGCCGGGAAAGGTTCGGAGCGCCTCGGCGATCGCGTCTTCGGAGATCCCCGCCGCCCGGGCCGCTGCGGTCGCGGCGGCGGCGTTCTCGCGATTGTGGTCACCGCGAAGGAGCGGCTCGGCCGGGAGCGGATCGTCCGCTGCGAACTCCACCTGATTCGCAGCGCCCGGGACAGCGCCGAACCCACGCGGGACAATTGCTGTGTCGTCCCCGTTCTGGTTCTCGAAGGCACGGAGCTTCGCGTCGCGATACGCCTCGAACGTCCCGTGCCGGTCGAGGTGATCCGGCTCGAGGTTGAGCAGCACTGCGATCCGCGGGCGGAACTCGTCGATCCCCTCGAGCTGGAAACTCGAGAGCTCGCAGACGATCCAGGCCTCCGGGGCGAGCTGGCCGTCGAGCTCGCAGAGCGCCCGGCCGACGTTGCCCGCGACCGCGACCTCCTTGCCGGCGGCCTCGAAGATCGCACCGAGGAGCTCGGACGTCGTCGTCTTCCCGTTCGTGCCGGTCACGCCCAGGATGGGGTTCGGCAGCAGGCGCGAGCCGAGCTCGATCTCGCTCCAGACGGGCATATTGCGCTCGCGGGCGGCCTCGACGAGCTCCGAGTCCTCCGGCACTCCCGGGCTCTTGACGACGAGCTGAACCTCGTCCAGGACAGCAAGGTTGTCCTCGCCGCTTCGCACCTCGATGCCCGCGTCCGCGAATCCCTCGGTGTCCACCTCGGCGCGATCGACGCCGATCACCTCGACCGCCCGCCGAGCCAGTGCGAGCGCAGCCGCCCGCCCGGAGCGGGCGAGCCCCAGCACGAGCACGCGATCGGGCAGGTCGGTCAGGTGAACCCGGGGAAGTAGCGGTAGTAGAGCGCGAACGCGGCAGCGCAGAGGATCCCGGTCAGGATCCAGAAACGCACCATGATCTTCGTCTCCGACCAGGCTTTCATCTCGAAGTGGTGATGGATCGGAGTCATCAGGAAGGGCCGCCGGCCGCCCATGTACTTGAAGCAGAAGACCTGGATGATCACCGATAGCGCCTCGAGCGCGAAGATGCCGCCGATCAGGAGCAGCAGGAAGATCGTCTTGGTCATGATCGCGAAGCCGGCGAGCGCGCCGCCCAGGGCCATCGCGCCCGTGTCGCCCATGAAGACGTCGGCCGGGAACGCGTTGTACCAGAGAAACCCAATCGCAGCCCCGATCAGCGCGGCGCCCATGATCGCGAGGTCGAGCTTCGTGTCGACGCGGTGCCCGGGAGGGCCGGACCGGATCCACGCAGTCACGTTGATCGCCGCAAACGTGAAGAGCGCGATGATCCCCGTCCCGGCCGCGAGGCCGTCGAGGCCGTCGGTCAGGTTGACGCCGTTCGCGGCGCCTGCGATCACGAGGAAGACGAGGCCGTACCAGGCGTAGGAGAGCTCGAGATTCCAGTCTACGACCGGGATGTAGACGGTGGTCGGCAGGTGCTGGTGGCGAGCGGCGATGCCGACGCCGATCGCGACGAGGGCGAGCAGCACGAGCTTCCAGCGGCCCGAGAGCCCGAGCGAGCGCCGGTGGGTCAGCTTGATGAAGTCGTCGGCGAAGCCGATCGCGCCGCAGTCGATCGTCACGAAGAGCACCGTCAGCGCCGGCACCTTGTACTTGCTGAAGGCGAGGAAGGCGACAGATGCGGTGACGATCATCAGCAGACCGCCCATCACCGGCGTCCCCTGCTTGGCGACGTGACCGGCGGGCCCTTCCTCCCGGATGTGCTGGCCGAACTCGTTGCGGCGAAGGAACTCGATGAACTTCGGCCCCAGAACGATCGAGATCAGCATCGCGACAAGGCCTGCGACGAGAACTCTGACCACCTACGCACTCACCGTCGTCAGGGCTTCCGCGACCAGCTCTAGCCCGACCGCCCTCGAGCCTTTGACCAGGACGCAGTCTCCCGGCCGGACGAGCTCGCCGACGATGCGAGCCGCTTCTTCCGCCGAGCGGGTGTGTGCGACACCTCCGTAGCCTTCGGCCAGTTCTCCGACGGCGATCACGCGGTCGATCCCGAGCTCACCGGCAAGGCGTCCGATCTCGCCGTGGTACTCCGGGCCGGTCGGACCGAGCTCGGCCATGTCGCCGAGCACCGCGACCGTGGGACGTCCCTCGGCGCGATCCACGAGGTGCTCGAGCGCGGCGCGCATCGAAATCGGGTTCGCGTTGTAGGCGTCGTTGATCAGGAGCCCGCCCCCCGGTAGCGCGCGTTCCTCGCCGCGCCAGCGAGAGAAATCGACCTCAACCGAATCAGGCCGCGGTAGGCCGAGCGCGTCGAGCGCGGCGAGCGCGGCGGCGGCGTTCCCAGCCTGGTGCCTGGCCGTGAAGTTGAACTTCACGCCGTGGACGACCGTCCTCCCGTCCTCGATCATGCCGCCCGGCGCGGTGAGGCGGACGACGTGAATGTCGTCCCGGTCGACCGGAAACTCCGCCGGGAGGATTGCCGTCCCGCCGCCGGGCAGCGCCGCGATCAGCTCGCTCTTGGCGCGAATGACGCCCTCGACCGAGTCGACGAGCTCGAGGTGAGCCGGGCCGACGTTCGTCACGACTCCGATCTCGGGCCGGGCGATCTGGCACAGGTGCGCGATCTGGCCGAACCCGCGCATCGCGAGTTCGAGGATGCAGACCTCGGTGTCGGGCTCGAGCCGGCAAAGCGTCAAGGGAACGCCGATCTCGTTGTTGAAGCTCGCCTCGGCCGCGACGGTGCGCGCGGAGGGAGCGCAGAGCGCTGCGAGAATGTCCTTCGTCGAGGTCTTGCCGGTCGAGCCGGTGATCCCGACAACCCGCGCGTTGGAGCGCTGCCGCACCGTTCGGCCCAGCGCACCCATCGCCGCGAACGCGTCCTCCGGCACGGCGACCGCTCCGGCCCCACGCGCGAATGCGTGCTTGACGAAATCGACGCCGCCTCCGATGGCCACGAACAGGTTGCCTTCGGAGACCCGGCGCGAATCGATCTCCACACCGGTGATCTGCTCTGCCCAGGGCGCTGACTCGACCCGGCCCCCGAAAATCGCTTCGATCTCCGCCAGCTCGAGTGGGATCACGCCGCGGCCCCAAGCCGCCGCAGCGCTTCCCGTGCGACCTCGCGATCGTCGAAGGGCAAGGTGCGGTCGCGGAACTCCTGGCCCTGCTCGTGCCCTTTGCCCGCGATCACGACTACGTCGCCTTCCCGCGCGAGCTCGATCGCCCGCGCGATCGCCTGACGCCGGTCCGGCTCGACTTCGACGTCGGAGCCGGCGCCTTCGACGATCTCGCCGATGATCGCCTCCGGCTCCTCGCTGCGCGGGTTGTCGGAGGTCACGATCGCGACGTCGGCAAGCTCTCGTACGATCCGGCCCATGACCGGACGCTTCGCCCGGTCGCGGTCGCCGCCGCACCCGAACACGCACACGAGGCGGTTCTGAGCGAGGTCGCGAGCGGTTCGAAGCACGTTCTCGAGCGAATCGGGGGTGTGTGCGTAGTCGACGAGGACGGTGAAGGGCTGGCCCTCGTCGACCGCTTCGAACCGGCCCGGCACACCGCGGAGCTCGTCGATGCCCTGGGCGATCTTCTCCTCCGGGATTCCGAGCAGCTTGCCCGCCGCGAGCGCGCCGAGCACGTTCTCGACGTTGAAGCGGCCGCGCAGGCGCGTCTCGACATCGATCCCGCCGGTCTGGAAGCGCGCTCCACTCGCCGTCAGCTCGAGCCGCTCGGGCTGGATCTGCGCATCCTCGTGAAAGCCGAAGGTCAGAAGGCTCGGATGACCGGCCGCGCGAAGCTCCGCGGCCAGGCGGCGGCCGTGCGCGTCACCCACGTTGACGGCCGCGGGCGGGGGATCCTCGGTCGCGAAGAGACGCCGCTTCGCGTCGAAGTAGCGCTCGAGCGTCCCGTGGAAGTCGAGGTGGTCCTGGGTCAGGTTCGTGAAGACGAGCGCGGCGAAGCGGACGCGGTCGAGCCGACCGAGCTCGGAGCCGTGGGAGGTGGCCTCGATGGCGACGCTCCGATCGCCGGCATCGAGCATCTCGCGAAAGGTGCGCTGAAGGTCGATCGCCTCGGGCGTCGTGCGGACCGCCGCCTGGCGCTCGCCGCCGACGCGGCTTTCGATCGTCCCAATCAGGCCCGGGCGGCGGCCGGCTGCGCCGAGGATCGAATAGAGCAGGTACGCCGTGGTCGTCTTCCCGTTCGTCCCGGTTACGCCGGCGACCTCCAGCTCAGCGGTCGGCTGCCCGTAGAACTCGTCCGCGGCCAGAGCCATCGCCCTCCGGGAATCGGGGACGACGAGCTGCGGAACCGTCACGTCCAGCGGTCGTTCGACGACGAGGGCGACCGCCCCCCCGGCGACGGCTTCCGGCGCGAACTCATGGCCGTCCGCGCGTGTGCCGCGCACGCAGAAGAAGAGGGTCCCGGGCCCGACCGCTCGGGCATCGTAGGCAAGACCGGCCACGGTGACAGGAGCGCCACCCACGACGTCCGTCGGAGCGAGCGCCGTGATTACGCGCTCCAGGTCCATCGCGCGGCGAGTCTACCAAGGGGACCTGCCGCTCCCGGGCGCTCACCGGCGCGAAATCTGCCCAGATGCGGCAGTTTTGTCGCAACTCGAGAACAGACACGGCACACCTTCGCGAGTAGGATCGACGCGGGGAGGAGGTTGGCTGTGCCTTAGTCAGGGGTGCGTCGAGGCGGCGGCCGTCGGGCTCAGCGCGTCCGGCGGCGCCTCGAGATACTGCAGGTCGAACCGGGCGATCTGCTGAAACGCGGGCGCTGCGACCACACCGCCCCAGATCGCGCCCTTCGGCTCGTCGACAGTCACGAGCACCACCACGCGCGGGGCCGTCGCGGGAACGAAGCCCACGAACGACGCGACGTAGCGCGAGTCCGAGTACCCGCCGTGGGCATCCGGCTTCGACGCCGTCCCGGTCTTCCCGGCCACGTGGTACCCGGGAATCGCGGCGAGCGTCCCGGTTCCTTCCAGGACGACGTTGCGAAGCATCGACACGAGCTCGCCGGCAATGCGTGTCGAGACGATCCGTCGCCGCACGGCCGCCGAACGCTCGTTGCCGATCCGCGCCACGAGGTGCGGGCGCATCCAGACGCCGGCGTTCGCGATCGCCGCATACGCGGAGGCCATCTGCACCGGCGTCACTGCAATGCCCTGACCGATCGGGACATTCCCGATCGTCGAGCCCGACCAGCGGTCCGGCGGAAGCACGATTCCCGCGCTCTCGCCCGGGAAGTCGATGCGTGTCTTCTTCCCGAACCCGAACCGGGAGATCCAGGAGGAGAGCCGCTGCTTCCGAAGCAGGCCCGCGAGCGTGATTGCTCCCACGTTCGACGACTTCGACAGGATTCTCGCGACCGTCATCGTCTCCGTCCCGCGCGGCTCGGCGTCGTGGATGATCCGGTCGGCAACGTGGATGGAGTAGGGAAGCGTGAACGCCGTGCTCGGCGTGACGAGCCCCTCCGAGAGAGCTGCCGCAACAGTCACGAGCTTGAAGGTCGAGCCCGGCTCGTAGGTGTCCGTGACAGCGCGGTTCCGCTGCAGCGCTCGTGGCGCGCGCGGGTAGTAGTTCGCGTCGAAGCCGGGGGCGCCCGCCATTGCGAGGATGGCTCCCGTCTTCGGGTCGAGCACGATCGCCGACGCGCTCTTCGCGTGCCAGCGGGCGACCGTCGCCCGAAGCACCGTCTCCGCATTCGACTGGATCGTGTGATCAAGCGTCAGGTAGACGTCCTGCCCGTCGCGAGCCGCGCTCGAGCTGATGGTGTCGATCGCGTGGCCCAGCGGGTCCTTGACGATCGTCTCGCTGCCAGCCCGCCCGGCCAGGGGCCGGTCGAGACCGAGCTCGAGGCCGGACAGCCCGCGATCGTCGACGCCGGCGTACCCGAGCACCTGCGACGCGATCGTGTGCTGCGGATAGAGCCGCCGCTCCTCGGGATAGAAGCCGAGTCCGGCAAGCCCACGCTTGGCCAGCTTCGCAGCCCCGGCCGGGTCCGCTTTTCGCTGGACGTAGACGAATCCGTGCGAGCGATCGGCGACGAGCGGGTAGAGCTGCTGCGGATCGAGGCCCAGATCACGCGCCGCCGCAAGCGCCACGACCCGGGGATTGTGAATCTGCAGCGGATCGGCGAAGACCGTGGTCGCCTGCTCGCCCAGGGCCAGCTGCACGCCCGTCCGATCGAAGATCGTGCCCCGCCGCGCCGGCAGCGTCACCGTCTCGCGGTGCTGGCTCGCCGCCATGGTGCCGAGCGTCTGCGCCTTCACGCCCTGGAGCCAGGCCGCACGAAGGAACGTCGCGCCGAAGGCGACCACGAACAGGGCTAGCAGCAGGCGAATGCGGCGATTCGCGACCTTCTGGCTCACCGAGCGAGGCGGCCGAGGTCGATATAGGTCGTCGCGGCCGGATCGGCCGGAACGAGCCCGAGCTGCCGGCGCGCGAGACCCTGGATCCGCGGCGAGGCCTCGGCGCTCGAAAGCTGTAAGGCGAGCGCTTCGTTTGCCGCCCGGAGCTTCGAGCGTTCCTGGGCGACGTTGTCGAGCCGGACGTTCAGCCGCAGCACCGCGAGGTTGAGCGCGACGACTCCGGCAAGCGAAACCGCAACGAGGCCGATCCACACCGCGCCCCCGGCGATGCCGCGTTTCCGCGCTCGCGGACGGGCGACGGGTTTGGGCCGTGCCTGGGGCCGCGGTCTTGCGCGCTGGGGACGCGCGGGCGCAACGCGAGCCCCTTCTGCGTAGGAGGCCATCAGGTCTTCACGGCCGCCCGGAGCCGAGCCGAGGCTGCGCGCGGATTCGCGGCTGTCTCGCACGCCGAAGGCCGAATTGCCTTTCGCTTCAGGGTGCGCAGCGACGGCTCGCGGCCGCACACACAGATCGGAAAGTCGGGCGGGCACGTGCAACCGTGCTCCTCCGAGCGCATGAACTTCTTCACGATCCGGTCTTCGAGCGAGTGGAAGCTGATCACTGCCATCCGCCCGCCCGGCCGGAGCAGCTCCAGCGCGGCCGGAAGCGTCGCCTCGAGCGAGCCGAGCTCGTCGTTCACGGCGATTCGCAGCGCTTGGAAGACGCGCCTTGCCGGGTGACCTTCGCCGAACCGCGCCGGGGTCGGGATCGCGCTCTTGATCGTGTCCACGAGATCGGCGGTGCGCTCGTACGGCGCCTTGCGCCGGCGCCTCGCAATCGCGCGGGCGATCTGGCGCGCGAAGCGCTCCTCGCCGTAGCGCTTGAAGATGCCGGCCAAATCGCGCTCGGAGAGCTCGTTGACAAGCTCGCGGGCCGAGACCTCTGCGGACGGATCCATGCGCATGTCGAGCGGCGCGTCGGTGGCGTAGGAGAACCCGCGCTCGGGGCGGTCGAGTTGCATGCTCGAGACGCCGAGGTCGAAGAGGATCGCATCCGCGCGGACGTCGTTCGACGCAAGCTGCTCGACGACCACGGAGAAATCTCCACGCAGGAGTCGCCCTTGAACCCCGCTCCGCCGCCGGAAGCGCTCGAAGTAGGGCCTCACGGACGGATCACGATCGATCGCAATGAACCGACCGCTGCCCCGCAAGTCGGCGGCTAGCAAGGCCGCATGGCCCCCCGCCCCGAAAGTCGCATCGATGACCGTCTCTCCCGGCTGCACGGCAAGCAGCCGCCGCACCTCGTCGGCGAGAACCGGTACGTGGTCAGTCGCGCTTGGTTGCAAGACGCTCGGCAACATGCTCAGCACTCCCTTCGATCTCCCTCACGTGCTCGCGCCACTTGGCGCGGTCCCAGATCTCTAGGTGGTCGCGGACACCGGCGATCACGACGTCTCTCCCGAGACCGGCGTGCTCCGACAGCGCCGTCGGCACCATCACTCGCCCCTGCTTGTCGGGATCGGCCTCGGCTGCGCCCGAGTAGAAGTACCGCTGCATCAGGCGCCCCTCCTTGCTGAGCGGATCGAGCTCCGCGAGACGTGCCTCGACGGAGGCCTCCCACTCCTCGCGTGGAAAGACGTAGAGGCAGCCGTCCATCCCGCGCGTGACGACGAGCCCGCCGGCAAAGGCCTGGCGGAACTTCGCCGGAAGGGTGAGACGATTCTTCTCATCGATCGTATGGTCGAATTCGCCGACTAACATGCTCCACTTCGGTCCACATTAAACCACAATCCTCCACTTCGCAACCCCCTTTCACCACGTCTCACAAATCCGCGGCGGCCGGCGTTTAGCTGTGAAGATGGAGGCCGTGCGCATCCCGCCGTTCGAGCGCTTCTACACCGAGCAGCGCGAGACCGTGTTCGGGCATCTGATTCGCCTGCTCGGACGCCAGCGGGCAGAGGACGCCTTTCAGGAGACGTTTCTCCGCGCTTTGCGCGGCTATCCCAAGCTCGAGCACGGCCGGCACCTGCGAGCCTGGGCGCTGACGATCGCGACCCGCGTGGCACTGGACGGATTGCGGCGCGAACGGCCGCAGGTCGAGCTGCCGGACCTTCCCATCGTCGACGACCGCCCCGCCTATGCGGAGCTCGAGCACCTGGCCGACCGGCTCCCGCCCACCGAGCGGGCCGCCGTTGTGCTTCGTTACGGCTACGACTTGGCCTACGGGGACATCGCCGAGGCGCTCGGCTCCTCGGAGCTCGCCGCGCGCCAGGCGGCCTCGTCCGGAATCCGCCGACTACGAAGAGAGGAGGGGGTCGCATGAGCATTCCCGCCCAGCTCGATCTTCGCTTTCGCGACGCCGCAGCCGACGAAGGGCTGCTCGAAGTCGGCTACGACGTCGTCGACTCGCCGCTCGGACCGCTCTACGTCGCCGTTTCGCAGGCCGGTCTTTGCTTCATCGAGTTCGACCCCGAGCCGGAGCTCGAGACCGAGCACCTGTCCCGCGTCTACGGCGCCCGGATCATGGCCTCGAAACGACAGACCGACGCCGTCCGGCGCCAGCTCGACGAGTACTTCGACGGCAAGCGCCGCCGCTTCGAGCTGCCTGTCGATCTTCGCCTCGCGCGTGACTTCGGCCGTCGCGTGCTCGCCGAGCTCGTGCAGGTTCCCTACGGGGAGCTGACGAGCTACGGCGAGCTCGCCGCCCGCGCGGGTCATCCCCGGGCAGCGCGTGCCGTCGGCACCGTGATGAACCGCAACCCGGTCCCCATCGTCGTCCCGTGCCACCGCGTCGTCGGCTCCACCGGCGCACTCGTGGGCTACGGCGGCGGCCTCGACCGCAAGCTCACCCTGCTTCGCCTCGAAGGTTCCGCCCCGGCTGCTTGACAGCGGAACCGCCGCTCTTATATGACGGGAGGGGGTCGCTCCTCGACAGGGAGGCGAAGAAGATGAGGCGGGCTCTAGCCACCGCCGGCGTTGTGCTCGCCGCCGCCGTTCTCGCGGCGCCGGCCACGGCAGCGACGCCCATCGAGAAGAAGCTGCAGGCGCAGATCCGCGTGCTGCAGGGGCAAACGCGCACGTTGCAAGTCCAGGTGAAGGCACTCCAGAAGCAGGTCAAACAGGCGCGCTCGATCGGCGTTCTGGCCGCCGTCTACAGCGCGTGCGCGACCGCGGCGACAGCCGACGCGCTCCAGGGGACGTGGACGACGCTCGATCCGCATTTCACTCCCCCACTCTTCGGAGCGCAGACGCCTGTGAACGACTACAACGCGTGCCAGCAGGGGCTGAACATCACCCGCGCCAAGGCTCAGCCGACCGTCAGCGTCTTCCAGGCCCTGCTGACGTTCCTCGTCGGGCCCTAGCTAGTCCCCTAGCAGCCGGTAGCCGACGCCCCAGACGTTCAGGACGCAGGGGCCGGCGCCGGCCTGCACGAGCTTCCGCCGCAGGCGTGAGGCGTGCGAGTCGAGCGTGCGTGTCCGACCCAGTGACCGAAAACCCCACACATCGCGCAGAAGCTCCTCTTTCGTGAACACGCGATAGGGATCGCTCGCCAGCTGGAGCAGCAGCTCGTACTCCTTCGCGGGCAGCGCGACCGAGACGCCGCTCACCCGTACGCGGCGCGTCGGGCGGTCGACGCGGATCGGCCCCGCCTCGATCAGATCGCCCGCGGACGGCGCCGTTCGCCGCAGCACGGCGCGGATGCGCGCGACGACGAGCTCGTCGTAGTGGAAGGGTCGCGGAACGAAATCGTCGCACCCGCGCGCGAAGGCCCGCACACGATCGACCGCGTCGGCCTGCGGCTCGCCGAGGACGATCACCGGGACGTCTCGATCCCACGAGCGCCCGGGCTCGCCCTCGCGAAGGCGGCGGCAGAAGTCGAGGGAGGAGACGACGAGCGCCGGCTTCGCGCGCTCGGCGAGCTCGAGCGCTTCGGAGGAAGCGGCCGCATCCACCACGTCGAACCCGTCGTCGGCGAGGTGCCGGGCGAGGAAGTCCCGCGTCGTCGGCTCGGGCTCTGCAAGGAGGACAGCGGTCATGCGCCGAAGCTAGCAACGCCCGAACGGCGGCGGTAGATGTCCTTTCGTGCGAGTCTGCGACGAACGATCTACAGGCGTCCGGAGCGGACGACGCCCCAGAGCAGCCAGAGGCCGAGCGTTCCCGAGGCGACGAAGCCGAGCACCGAGACGACGTGCAATCCGAGCACATGCGGCCCGCCCTTCGCGAAGATCCCGATCAGGCTCGACCCGATCAGCCCGCCGGTGACGACGAGCGCCATCACGAGCCGGTTGATCGCCACGTTCAGCTTCTGCATGAACTCGTCGAGGCCCTTGTGGACGAACCCGACCTCGATCTGGCCGTCCCGCACCTCCTCGAGAAAGTCGTGTACCTGGTGTGGCATCGAGGCGGCCACGCGGGCGAGCTCGCGGCCCTCCTTGCGAGCGCGAGCGAACACGCGTCGCGGCGTGTAGCGCTCGACCAGGAGATTCCGCGCATAGGGCTTCGCGATCTCGAAGACGTTGAAGTCCGGATACAGGTCGACGCCGACCGCGCCGAGCGTTGCGATCGCCTTGTCCAGGAGCACGAATCGCGTCGGCAGGCGCAGGTTGAGCGCGTAGATGAGCTGGAAGGCCTCCCGAATCACCTGCAGGGGGTCGATCTCCGACAGGCTTGCGCCGTAGTAGCGGTAGTACAGCTCGCGCAACTCGGCGATGAACTGCTCCTCGCGCTCCTTCGGATACTTGACGCCGAGCTCGCTCAGGCCGCGCGGAATCGCTTCGATCTGCTCGTTCGCGGCGTCGATGAAGAGCCGCGTCAGCTTGGACATGTCCTCGTCCGTGAGCTTTCCGACCTGGCCGAAGTCGACGAGCCCTATCTGCCCCGGTCCGAGCACGAACACGTTCGCGGGATGCGGGTCGCCGTGGAAGAACCCGTGCCGGAAGATCATCGTCATCCACGTCTCGGCCAGGAGGTACGCGAGCCGGCGCCGCTCGTCGAGCGTGTACGCCTCGAGGTCGACGTCGGCGAGCTGAACTCCCTCGAGCAGCTCCAGCGTCAGCACCCGCGAGCGGCTGTAGCTCCAGTAGACCTTTGGAATGCGCACGTGAGCGTGGCCGGCGAAGTTGTGCCGGAAGGTCTCCGCGTTGCGGCCTTCCAGGCGGTAGTCGAGCTCCTGCTTGATCGAGCGCGCAAACTCGTCGACCAGAGCGTGCGCATCGATGAAGTCGAGCGCCCGAACCCGCTCCTTCGCGATCCGAGAAGCCTGGTAGAGGAGCGCAAGATCCGCCTCTATCTGTCCCGGCGCGTTCGGACGCTGCACCTTGACGGCCACGGCGCGCCCGTTCGGAAGCACCGCCCGGTGAACCTGGCCGATCGAGGCCGCTGCGACCGGAAGCTCGTCGAACTCGACGTAGAGACGGTCGATCGGAAGCCCGAGCTCCTCCTGGATCACGCGCTCGACATCCGCGAACGGGAACGGGCGCACGTCGTCCTGAAGGCCGCGCAGCTCGATCAGGATGTCAGGCGGGACGACGTCGGGGCGGGTCGAGAGCAGCTGTCCGAACTTGACGAAGGTCGGCCCGAGCTCGTCCAGGAGCTCGCGCAGATGCTGTCCGCGCTGGGAGCGTCGGCCGTTCGTCAGCTCGGGAACGCCGTCCGCTCCCGAGCCCGGGAGCAGGTCGGTCAGCTTGTGCGACTTGAAGAAATAGCCGAAGCCGTGCTTGACCGCGACCTGCGCGATCTCCGAGATCCGGCCGAAGTTGCGCGTCGCCGGTCGCGCCATCGTGTCAGTGTGACACGCCCGCCATACGCTTCGAGCCTTGCGAGGACGAAAGGTGCTCGAGCAGCTCGCGACGGTTATGGCCGCTGCGCTTCGTGCCGTCGGAAAGCTCCTGCGGAAGACCGTTGCCGACTGCCTCTGCTGCCAGCCGCCACAGGCGTACGAGCTCCGCCCCGACGATCTCGCCGGCCTGCTCGTACCCGCGCTTTCCGCGCGGCAGGCCCTCGAGGCTGATCGGCTCTCCCCAGACGACTGCGCACTGGCGGCGGTTGCGCGGTGACCAACGGAACGTCTCGACGCCGCACGGGATGACTGGGACGTCTTCCTGGATCGCGATCATCAACCCGCCCGGCTTGATCGGGCCCGGATAGCCGAAGCGCTGACGCGTCCCCTCGAGATGAACGCCGATCAGCTGTCCCTCGCGCGCGAGCTGGCGGGCGCGCCTGAGCGCCTCGCGGTCGGATTCGCCCCGGCGGACGAAGACCGCCCCCGTCCAGTCGACGAGGTCTCCCGCGAACGGAGTCTCGATCAGCTCCGCTTTGGCCAGGAAGCGAATCGGGCGCGGCGAGAAGGATCCGATCAACGGGTGGTCGATCCAGGACAGGTGGTTCGCGGCGAGAACCGCTCCTCCCGAAAGAGGGACCCGCTCGACCCCGTACGCGGCTGAGGGGGCAAGCCGCAACACGATCGGCGTGATAGACCGCCAGGCGAACGACCAGAACCTGTCCGGATCCTCGTTCCAGAGCTTCGGGACGCCGAGCCGCGTGAACAGCACGTCTACGGACGCCGCGCGGCCAGCTCGGCCGACTCGCGCTCGAGCAGGCCGAGGCGATGTTCCAGCTGAGCGACCCGCAGCTCGAGCTCCTCGTACTCGCTCTCGGTGACGAGCCCGACCTCCCGGAAGACGCCCGAGAGCCCCGCCCCCGCGCGCTCGCCGAGCCGAGCCGCATCGCCGCGCCAGCGGCTGAGGAGATCCTCGATCAGCGCCCTCGCCTCGTCGCGGCGAATCCCGCCGCGCTCGGAGAGCTCGTCGGCCAGCGTGTCGGCCCGCTCGGCGGTCAGGGTGACCGCCCCCAGCCCGGCGAGGGCCAGGCGCTCGGCCAGGTCGCGCCAGTTATCGCGCTCGGCCATGCGGCCTACTTCGCCGGCGTTGCCGTCTACGATCGCGCTTGCCTGAGGAGATCGCCCGCTCGACGGCTGCGACCGGCGCGAGCTCCGGCGTGGGCTCCTCCGCAGCCGCTTCCTCGGCATCTTCGAGCGCCTTGTCGCCGTCCGCGCGAGACGGGGCGCGCGTGTCCTTGCGCCGCGCGAACTCGGGCTCGCGCTCCTTCCAGATCGTGAGCAGCGGTGCGGCGATGAAGATCGACGAGTACGCCCCGGAGACGATTCCGACCATCAGCGCGAACGCGAAGTCCTTCAGCGTCGCGCCGCCGAACAGGAGCAGCGACCCGATCGGGAGCAGCGTGATCAGCGTCGTCGCCAGCGAGCGGCGGATCGTCTCCCAGAGCGAGACGTTGGTGATCGTCGCCATGGACGAGCGCCGCATCAGCGGGATGTTCTCCCGGATCCGGTCGAAGATGATGATCGTGTCGTAGATCGAGTACCCGAGCACGGTTAACACCGCCGCGACGGTCGCGTTCGTCACCTCCCGGCCCGTCAATGCGTAGACGCCTATGCAGATGACGACGTCGTGGACCATCGCCAAGATCACCGGCACCGCGAACTTGAAGTCGAAGCGGACCGCGATGTAGAGGACGACGAGCAGGAGCGAGACGATGATCGCGGTGATCGCTGAGCGCGCGATCTGGCGCCCGAAGCTCGAGGAGACCACATTGATCCCGAGCGGGATGTTCTGGCCGTACCGGTTCTTGAGCTCGCCGGAGAGCTTGTTAGTGTCGTCCTGCGAGAGGGTCTTCGTCCGGATCTGGAACGACTTGTACGACTCGCTGCCGGACTGCTTCCCGCGACCCTGGACAACCGCATCGCCGTGGTGGATGGCCGCCATTTGCGAGCGAACGTCGGAAATCGAGACCGGCTTTGCCGTCGAGAAGGTGACCTGAGTCCCGCCCTTGAAGTCGATCCCGAGGTTCAGCCCC
>WNGD01001689.1_pt1 | contig 23729 bp, 21 predicted proteins | sample 5400671 | NCBI WGS metagenome assembly WNGD01 (sample SAMN13153369, study PRJNA577476) | soil metagenome | isolation source: 40 cm soil or saprolite under grassland replicate 2 | place: USA:California | collected 2016-06-15
CGCACCGTCTCACGTTTCTCGGCACTCTGATTGAGGTGTCAACGCATCGATATTGATGCTTAGGTTCGAGGCGCCGACGATTGATGAGCTCTTCACGAGCTTCCGGCGCTGGCACGGCGGCGATTCGGTCAGGGAACGCTGAGCACATAAGCGGGGGCTGGTGGTGTGCCCATCCCTCGCGGTGCACAGTCGGTCCGTTCAGGGTTTTCTGCGGGCACCGCATGTGAGCGGCTGTGTCGAGGTTTTCGCTTGCGCACGCAGCGTCCAGCGCCATATCTAACTGCAAAACGTGTGAATGCCGGCGCAAACCGGCTCCCCGCCATAGCGGGCCTATCTCCGCCCCCTGGCCTTTGACAAGGAGGAAACATGTCCATGAAACGCCGTGAACTTCTCAAAGTTGGCGCGGCTGGCATAGCCGTCTCGGCGCTCGCTGCGCCTGCCATTGCCCAATCGACGCCGGAGGTCAGATGGCGACTGACGGCAAGCTGGCCAAAATCGCTCGACACCATCTACGGCGCTTGCGAGACCTTTGCCAAACACGTGTCCGAGGCGACTGATCACAAGTTCCAGGTTCAAGCCTTTGCCGCGGGCGAGATCGTGCCGGGCTTGCAGGTTCTCGATGCCGTTCAAAACGGCACCGTCGAGATGGGCCATTCGGCCATGTACTACTATATCGGCAAAGATCCGACCTGGGCCCTGTTTTGCGCCGTGCCCTTCGGCCTTAACGGCCGCCAGCAGAATGCTTGGTTCTATGACGGCGAGGGCCTGAAATTAATGAATGAGTTTGCGAAGAAATCCAACGTGTATTGCCTCGTCGGCGGCAATACCGGTGCGCAGATGGGCGGCTGGTTTCGCAAGGACATCAAAACGGTCGACGATCTCAAAGGGCTCAAGTTCCGTATAGGCGGCTGGGCCGGCAAGACGCTGCAGAAGCTCGGCGTGGTGCCCCAGCAGATCGCCGGCGGCGACATCTATCCGGCATTGGAGAAGGGGACCATTGACGCAGCCGAATGGGTCGGTCCGTACGATGACGAAAAGCTCGGTTTCTACAAGGTCGCGCCATACTATTTTTATCCGGGCTGGTGGGAAGGTGGCACCGCGCTGCACTTCCTCATCAACCAGGCAAAATGGGACGAATTGCCGAAGAGCTATCAGGCGATCGTCACGGCGGCCGCTGCTTTCGCCAACGTTGAAGCGACTGCCAGATATGATGCGCGTAACCCAGCCGCCTTGAAGCGGTTGATTGGGGCCGGCACGCATCTGCGTCCCTTCCCGCAACCGATCATGGAAGCTTGCCTGAAGGCATCGAACGAGATCAATGCCGAGACTTCGGCGGCGAATGCCGATTACAAGAAGGTGTTGGACTCAATGCAGGCGTTCCGCAACGACGAATATCTGTGGTGGCAAGTTGCGGAATACACCTATGATGCCTTCATGATCCGTACGCGCAGTCGGACATGAAACGAGGTTAGTAGCGAGACCGCAGCTCGCGTGCGCGGGCTGCGGCAAAGGCCGGTAAATCCAGGGGAGGAACCATGAAACGTCGTCAATTTCTTGGCGCGGTGAGCCTTGCCGCTACGGCGAGCGCGATCGCCAAGCCTGCGATCGCGCAATCCATGCCGGAACTCAGATGGCGTCTCACCTCGAGCTTTCCAAAGTCGCTCGACACCCTGTACGGCGCGGCGGAGGCTTTCGCCAAAGCTGTCGCCGAGGCGACCGACAACAAGTTTCAGATCCAGGTTTTTGCCGCAGGCGAGATCGTGCCGGGCCTGCAGGCGGCCGATGCGGTGCAGAGCGGTACCGTCGAGATGTGCCACACCGCCTCGTACTATTATTTCGGCAAGGATACCACCTTCGCCTTCGGCACATCGGTGCCGTTCGGCCTCAACAGCCGCATGCAAACCGCGTGGATGTCTTTCGGCGGCGGCATGGAACTGATGAACGACTTCTACAAGAAGTTCAACATTTACGGGATTCCGGCCGGCAACACCGGCGCCCAAATGGGTGGCTGGTTCCGCAAGGAGATCAAGGAACTCTCCGATCTCAACGGGCTCAAGATGCGCATCGGAGGATTTGCCGGGCGAGTCATTTCCAAGCTCGGCGTCGTGCCACAACAGATCGCCGGCGGCGATATCTATCCGGCGTTAGAGAAGGGCACGCTCGACGCCTGCGAGTGGGTCGGCCCCTACGACGACGAGAAACTCGGCTTCTACAAGGTGGCGCAGTACTACTACTACCCCGGCTGGTGGGAAGGCGGACCGATGCTGCACAACTTCATCAATCTGGAAAAATGGAATGCGCTGCCGCCGGCATATAAGTCGCTGCTGCGAACCGCATCCTCCATGGCCAACGAGTGGATGCAGGCAAAATACGATGCCGCCAATCCGGCGGCGCTCAAGCGCTTAGTCGGCGCCGGCGCGCAGCTGCGGCCCTTTCCGCAGCCAGTGATGGATGCCTCACTCCGCGCCGCGCTCGACGTCTATGCAGAAGTTTCGAAAACCAATGCCGACTTCAAGAAAGTCTGGGAAGCGCTGCTCGCCTTCCGCAATGACGAATATCTGTGGTGGCAGGTTGCCGAGTTGACGTACGACAATTATGTGGTGCGCAACCGGACCCGAACGTGATTGCGTCGCGGCGCACAAACGCTTGTCTGCGCAGCGTAGTGGGATTTCAATAGCTGCGCGACAACAGCGGCGGATCGCAGTATAGTCTGCCGTTCGCCCGCTTACCTACAGCATCGTTTCGGGCGCCCTATGAGGCGCCCTTGGTGTGTGTGGCGGACAGCCGAGCGCCGAGAGACGTGGTGCTCGACGCTGACAAGTCAATACCAACGAGCCGACAGGGAGGAAAACATGAAACGACGAGAATTTCTCAAAACAGCGGGCGTCGGGGCGACGGCATCTGCGCTCGCGGCGCCGGCCATCGCCCAGTCAATGCCCGAAGTGAAATGGCGACTGGCTGCGAGTTGGCCGAAGTCCCTCGATACGCTCTTTGGCGGATGCGAATACTTCGCCAGGCGCATCGCCGAGATCACCGATAACAAGTTCCAGATTCAAGTCTTTGCTGCGGGCGAACTCGTGCCGGGACTGCAGGTGCTCGACGCCGTTCAGAACGGCACCGTGGAGATGGGCAATACCGCGCTCTACTACTACTGGGGCAAGGACCCGGCCTTCACCTTCGGCACCGCGCTCCCGTTCGGATTGGATGCCCGCCAAATGAACGCCTGGATTCGTTTCGGCGGCGGGGCCGACCTCCTGAATGAGCTGTTGAAGAATTTCAACTGCATTGGCGTGGCAGCGGCCAATACCGGGGCTCAGATGGGTGGCTGGTTCCGCAAGGAGATCAAGTCCGTCGATGATCTGAAAGGCCTTAAGATGCGCATCGGTGGATTTGCTGGCACCATTCTCGCGAAACTGGGTGCTGTGCCCCAGCAGCTCGCCGGTGGCGACATCTATCCGGCGCTCGAGAAAGGTACCCTCGACGCCTGCGAATGGGTCGGGCCTTACGATGACGAGAAACTCGGCTTCTACAAGGTCGCGAAGTACTACTACTATCCTGGTTGGTGGGAAGGCTGCGGGCAGGCCCATAACCTCATCAACCTCCCCAAGTGGAATGAACTGCCAAAAAGCTACCAGTCGGCGATCCTCACCGCATCTGGCGATGCCTGGGAGTGGGTCCTCGGCAGGTACGACTACAGCAATCCGCCCGCGCTGAAACGGTTGTTGGCGCAAGGCGTGCAGCTGCGTGCGTTCCCTCAGGACGTCATGGAAGCGTGCTACAAGGCTGCGAACGATATCTACGCAGACCTGTCGAAAACAAATCCGCTCTTCAAGAAGCTATACGACAGCGTCTTGGCGTTCCGCGGAGATTCGCTGCTGTGGCTCCAGGTCGCTGAACTCTCGTTCGACAGCTTCATGATCCGGATGCGCACGCGCACGTAAGAACCGATGGCAGGCGGCGAGTTCCGCTTGCCGATGCTATTACGGCCTGGCCGGGGGTCCGAAATCGAGCGGCGGCGGCGGCATGTCGAGCTGCGGGATTTCGATCTGAATCTTCGACGGATCGATCTGCCCTGCCGCCCCTTTGTAATGCATGACCAGCGCCGGGAACCCGATCACCAGCGCCACCGCGAGGCATTGAATCAGCACGAACGGCACTGCCCCCCAATAAATTTCTCCGGTGGTCACCGGCGGCATGCGCTTGGCTGAAACGCGGTCGATATATGACTCCCGTGGTGCGACCGAACGCAGATAAAACAGCGCGAATCCGAACGGCGGGTGCATGAACGAAGTCTGCATGTTCACGCCGAGCACCACGCCGAACCAGATCAGGTCGATGCCGAGCCGCCCTGCCGCCGGCCCGAGCAGCGGGATCACAATGAAAGCGATCTCGAAGAAATCGAGGAAGAACGCGAGAAAAAAAACAAAGACATTGACGAAGACCAGAAAGCCGACGACCCCGCCGGGCAGCGAGACCAGAAGGTCCTCCACCCATCTGTGTCCATCGACGCCGTAGAAGGTCAGCGAGAAGACGCGCGCGCCGATCAGGATGAACACAACGAAGGCGGACAGCTTGGCCGTGACCTCCGCGGCCTGGCGCGTCAGATCCCAGCTTAGCCGTCGCTTGATGAGCGCAAGGATGAGGGCACCGCTCGCGCCCATGGCGCCCCCTTCCGTCGGGGTCGCAAGCCCGATGAAAATCGTCCCAAGCACCAGAAATATCAGGAATAGCGGCGGCACCATTACGAAGGTGACCTGTTGGGCAAGGCGCGACAAGAAACGAAATTTGAACATCTTGTCGCAAGCCCAATTCACTACCGCCACACAGAAAGCAAAAACGATTCCGATAAACATCGTGAGCACCACGTAATCGGCGCCATGCGTGGTCGAATTTTGCATCGCGAATACGCTGACAACGCAGCTGATCACGAACAGCACTGCCAGCGAGAGGAGGCCGCGCTTGCCATCGTCTTCGCGGTAGCCGATCGCCGCCACCGGCAAACCGGGAGCAAATTTGGGAAATAACAATGTGACCAGCAGCACATAGCCAGCATAAAGTCCCGCCAACATCAGCCCGGGAAGGAACGCACCCTCATACATGTCGCCGACTGAGCGGCCCAGTTGGTCGGCCATGACGATGAGCACCAAGGACGGCGGGATTATTTGCGCGAGAGTCCCCGAGGCGGCGATCACGCCGGAAGCCAGCCGCCGGTCGTAGCCGTAGCGCAACATGATCGGCAGCGAAATCAGCCCCATCGAGATCACCGACGCGGCTACCACTCCGGTGGTTGCGGCCAGTAGCGCGCCGACGAAGACCACCGCGTAAGCGAGGCCGCCGCGTACGGTTCCGAACAGTTGCCCGATCGTGTCGAGCAGGTCTTCCGCCATCCCCGACCGCTCGAGAATGAGCCCCATGAACGTGAAAAACGGAATCGCGAGGAGAATGTCGTTGTTCATGATTCCGTAGATGCGCTCAGGCAGCGCCTGCAAGAAATCGGGGCGGAACAGGCCAAGCTCGATACCGAGCAACCCGAAAATGAGACCGTTGGCGGCGAGCGAGAATGCGACTGGATAGCCGAGCAGAAGGAAGACCACCAGCGACGTGAACATGATCGGCGCCATGTAATGGATGAGCATCGCCGTCATGATCGTCGCTCCCCGGGCTACCGTTCTCGGCTACTCAATATCGGTTTTGGCCACGGCGAGGACGCGCTCGGCCTCCGCTTCTGCGGCCGAGTGCGGTCCATCCGCGTGAGCATAAGGATCGGGAATGCGGCCTCGCATCACCGCAATGCGCTTGATGAGCTCGGAGATCCCCTGCCAGAACAGTAGGAAGAATCCGATGAGGATGAGCGACTTCGCCGGCCATTGCGGCAATCCGCCGGCATTCATCGACTGTTCGTTGATTTGGAACGATCGTATGAAGAAGGGGATCGACGTGACGATCATCACGATCGTCAAAGGCAACAAGAAGAACACGTGACCGAACACGTCAATGCTGTCGCGCAAGCGCTTCGGCAGTAGGCTGTTGATGATGTCGATGCGAATGTGCTCGTTGGACAGAAGTGTCCACGGCGAGCACAAGAGAAATATGGTTCCAAACAGAACCCACTGCAGCTCGAGCCACGCATTCGATGAGGTATCGAATACCTTTCTGATCGTGGCGTTGGTCGCGGAAATGATAACCACGAGGAGGATCAGCCAGGATAAAACCTTGCCGATCCGGAAATTGACCGCATCGATGGCGCGGCTCAGCTTGAGAAAGCCCTCCACAAGGATCCCCTTGGTCTAGTGGGAGCGGTCACTGCCGGTGCCGCCTCCTGATTTTGGACGCCGGCGACGCCGCCGGGACATCCGAACCTTCCTAGACCCTCGCGAGCAGGTCAATCGCTAAAGCGCACGAGAGCCGGACAACGCACGCCCGGCTCCGTCATTTCGCTGCAAGCGGCCGGTTATCCTCCCGTCACGCTCATGTGCCGGGCGAGCGCCGGCCGTTGGTGGCGCCGGTCGATGATGAAATCATGCCCCTTAGGCTTGCGCGAGATCGCCTCCGCTATCGCCGCGTCGAGCAGATCGTCGCCCTCGGAAGCGCGCAGCGGCGAGCGCAGATCGGCGGCATCTTCCTGGCCGAGGCACATGTAGAGCGTCCCCGTGCAGGTGACCCGCACTCGATTGCAAGATTCACAGAAATTGTGAGTCAGCGGCGTGATGAAGCCGAGCCGACCACCGGTTTCGGCCACCTTGACGTAGCGCGCAGGCCCGCCGCTGCGATAATCAATATCCTCGAGCGTAAACCGTTCGGCCAAGCGCGCGCGCACGATCGACAGCGGAAGGTACTGGTCGAGGCGGCCTTCGCCGACGTCACCGAGCGGCATCACCTCGATCAGGGTGAGTTCCATGCCGCGGCCGTGCGCCCATTGCAGCAGCGCAGGGAACTCGTCCTCGTTCACCCCCTTTAGGGCCACCGTATTGATCTTGACCTTGAGACCGGCTGCCTGCGCGGCGTCGATGCCAGCCAAGACCTTATCCAGCTCACCCCAGCGGGTGACGGCGCGGAACTTGTCGGGATCCAGCGTGTCGAGCGAGACGTTGATACGCCGCACGCCGTGCCCGGCGAGTTCGCTCGCATATTTCGGCAGCTGCGAGCCGTTGGTGGTGAGGGTGAGTTCGTCGAGCGCCCCGCTCGACAAATGGCGCGAGAGCGAGGCGACCAGCGTCATGATGCCGCGCCGCACCAGCGGTTCGCCGCCGGTGAGCCTCAGCTTTCTGACGCCGCGCGCAATGAACGCGCTGCACAGCCGGTCGAGTTCTTCGAGCGAGAGCAGGTCAGCCTTGGGCAGGAACGTCATGTGCTCCGACATGCAATAGACGCAGCGAAAATCGCATCGGTCGGTCACGGAGACGCGCAGATACGTGATCGACCGTCCAAACGGGTCGACCAGAGGACGGAACGATTCTCCTTGAGGATCGAAGGCCAGACTTTGCACGTTGCGAGTCATCGGATGCGGCAATGGTCCTACGCTGCGTCAGCGTCCATAGAGCGCCGGTGCGGATAGACGGCGTCTCGCCACAGCATATGGGAATTCTGACGGATATCGGCCAGAGCGTCTAGCGTTGTGGCAGGACGCAATCCGTCGGCAGTTCCAGAGCTACCGCGACTAGCGCGATGCCCAGGGATAGTCGGTCGCGGAGGGTGCCGACTCCGCCGGTGCCGAGGCGGGCGGGGAAAGCGCGGGCGCGCTCGTTGGTGCGCTCGGCGGCGCGGCGGAAGCCATCGGCGGCGGAGCTGGCGGGCGAGAGGCCGTCGCAACCGGCACTTTTTTGTGTGCAACGGGCTTCTTCGGCGCCGGCACTCGCTGCAGACTGACGTGAACCGGATTGGGGGCAAGCTGCGGCGCAGCACCTGCGCCGTTCGCCTCGGGTCGCACGGACACCGTCTGCGTGTGGTAGCCGCTCAGTGCGAATGTCACCGAGAACTCACTGCCGGGCTGCACCGCGAGCTGACAGGGCGTGCGACAGATCTGACCAAGGGTGGTTTTCGCTTCCGCGCCTGGCGGTTCGGATTCAATGGCCAGCGTCTCGGATTGCGGAGCGGATTTGAGGAAATCCAGGCTCGGCATCGCTGCAGAACACCCGGCCAGCATCAAGCCAGATGCCGCCAGGACAATAACTCGGCTCATGATCCCACCCTCGGCGGCAACGGCCACCTATCCCCGGAACACGACCATAGGACACGCAAGCACGGTCCTTCCGGTGCCCTAAAGGTAGTGCCCTAAAATGCCGCAAGTGTGGCGCCGATAAGGTAAAATACGATTAACGTTGTTCCGCCAGGGTGGGACTGCCTGCGCGTAACAGGCCAAATATGGCGCTTGGCAGCTCGGTCAGCGCGCTTATCACTTGGTCGGGCTCCATTTCCGCGACTGGAATCTCCGTATAGCCATAGTCAACGGCGACGATTGGAACTCCCGCCGCGCGCGCAGTGGCGATGTCGCTCATCGAATCCCCGACCATGACCGCAGAGGCGATCTGACCGTGGGCGCGCGCGATGGTTCGCCGCAAGAATTCCGGATGGGGCTTTCGCAACCCGAAGGTATCCGCCCCACAGATGGCCACGAAGCGGTTCGACAACCCGAGCGCGTCGAGCAGCCGGACCGACAACCATTCGAGCTTGTTGGTGCACACCGCCAGCCGACAACCGAAGGCGCCGAGCTCGTCGAGCGCCGATTCGAGGCTCGGGAACGGCCGAGAGCGATCAGCAATATGGGATGCGTAATATTCGATGAATTCCTTGACGAGCCGGTCTATTTCGGCTGCCGCGAACTTGCGGCCTTGGGCTTCGAGTGAGCGTTCGATCATCGATCGCGCGCCGCCGCCGACCAGGTTGCGCGCAGTGTAGTAAGGCACCGGCGGCAAACCTTCCTGCGCGAACACGGTGTTGAGCGTGGCGACAAGATCGGGCGCACTGTCAACCAGTGTGCCGTCGAGATCGAAGACGACTGTCGGAGCCCCCATCACTGAAGATGGCTAGCCAACGAATCGCGCAATAGTAAGGCTTGGCTTGATGGGTATTTCACGGGCGAGATGGGCTATGCTCCCGCCCGAGTTGCGTTACATAAGCGCCGTTCCCCCGCTGCGATGATCACGATGGACCTGGAGGCCCAAAAGCGCGCAGCCGCAGCCCGCGCCCTCGAATTCGTGCGTCCCGGGATGCGGCTGGGGCTTGGCAGCGGCTCGACCGCCAAGCATTTTGTCGAGCTTCTGGCGCAGCGGGTGCTTGCCGGGCTCGAGGTGATTGCAGTGCCCACATCGGAGGCAACTCGCAGTGATGCCGAGCGGCTGGGGATTGCGCTCACCAATCTGGACGAGGCACCGGAGCTCGATCTCACGGTGGACGGTGCCGACGAGATCGCGCCCGATCTGAGCCTGATCAAGGGTGGGGGAGGGGCGTTGCTGCGGGAAAAAATCGTCGCCTCCGCATCCCTGCGCATGATCGTCATTGCCGATGAGTCTAAGTGGGTATCTTCGCTTGGCCGCTTCCCCCTGCCGGTAGAGGTGGTGCCGTTCGGATTGGCCGCCACGAGGCGGGCGGTCGAGGCTGCGGCCGCGGATATGGGTTGCGCAGGCCCCGCCCTGCTGCGCCGTGCCAAGGATGGCCATGCTTTCGTCACGGACGGAGGGCACTGGATCCTGGATGCCGCATTCGAGCGGATTCCCGATCCAAGATCACTCGCCGAGCGTCTCGACGGCATTGCCGGCGTGATTGAGCACGGTCTGTTCATTGGGCTCGCAGACGCGGCCATAATCGCTGGCTCGAGCGGCGTGCGCGTCCTCGAGCGGCGCTGAGCCCGTTTCACCGCAAGAGGAGGGTTTACATGTTTGCTTCCCAAACCGGCAGGGCGCGTGAGTTATTGCTTGCGCTTGGGCTTGCTTTCGCGGTGGGCGCTGGCGCCGCTGCACAACAACCCTCGGCCACTGCGATTGCGACCGCCAAGGAAGTCATCACTGCCAAGGGCGCCGGCGCGCTCTACAGCCCCTTGGTCTCGGGCGTGATCGAGCGGACCAAGACCGTCTTGCTGCAAAGCAATCCGATGCTTGGCAAGGATCTGAACGAAGTCGCAACCAAACTGCACGCAGAATATGCTTCACGCAGTGCAGAGATTCTCACCGAAGTGGCCAAGCTTTACGCCTCCCGGTTCACCGAGCAGGAACTCAAAGACACGCTCGCCTTCTACAAGTCGCCGCTCGGCCGTAAGTTGGTGGCGGAGGAGCCTATTATCCTCGACCAGAGCATGAAAACTGCGCAGACATGGGCCGAAGGTTTCTCGCAAGAGATTATGAGCAAGATCCGTGGCGAGATGAAAAAACGAGGCCACGACATTTAAGGCATTTGCGAGTTGAATGGTTCAGCCTTCGCATAGCTCTGAGGCCTTGCCGGGCTCGAGCCGGCGATCCTTACGTTTGCGAAAAGCTCTTTGCCAAGAAGGATCGATCGCTGGGACTAACCCCAGAGCTGATGCATCCGGATAGCATCTAATGAAGCTCGCGCCGACTGGTGGGATCCTACCACATGGCCGATGATGAACTGGATCTGCTCGTCATCGGAGCAGGATCGGGCGGTGTGCGTGCCGCACGAATTGCTGCCGGTTACGGAGCACGCGTATTAGTGGCCGAGGAGTACCGCGTCGGCGGCACCTGCGTGATCCGCGGTTGTGTTCCGAAAAAGCTGCTTGTCTACGCCTCGCGTTTTGCCGACGAGTTCGAGGATGCGGCGGGCTACGGCTGGACGCTGGGTAAACCAGCGTTCGACTGGCCAAGCCTCATCGCCAACAAGGATCGCGAGATTGCACGGCTTGAGCTCGCCTATAGCACGACGCTTGAGCGCGCTGGCGTCAAGCTCGTCAAAAGCCGGGCCGTGCTGGAAGATGCGAAGACGGTGCGTCTCGTCGCGACCGAAGAAAAAATCCGGCCGCGCCATATCCTCATCGCCACCGGTGCCGCACCGTGGATGGGTCCGGCCGTCGCGGGCCTCGAACATGTCATTTCCTCGAACGAGGCGTTTCATCTGCAAGAGTTGCCGGCCCGCATCCTGATCCAGGGCGGAGGCTATATCGCCGTCGAGTTCGCCGCCATTTTTAACGGGCTCGGATCCGACGTGACGCTGGTCTACCGAGGCGAGAACATCTTACGCGGTTTCGACGATGATCTGCGCGCCCACCTCAACGCCGAGATGACCAAGCGGGGCGTGAGGATTCTTTGCGGCACAACGGTACGCGCGGTGCAACGGACGCAAGATACTTTCACCGCGCGGCTTTCCGACGATAGCTCGGTCGAAGTCGACAAGGTGATGTTCGCGCTTGGCCGCTGGCCGAACGTCGCCGGTTTCGGTCTGGAGGCGGCCGGCGTGCGGTTGAGCGACAACCGCGGCATCGCGGTCGACCCATTCTCGCAGACCTCCGTGCCGCACATCTACGCGATCGGCGACGTCACCAACCGCGTGAATCTGACCCCGGTTGCGATCCGCGAGGGCCACGCTTTCGCCGACACGGTGTTTGGCGGCAAGCCGACCGCGGTCGATCACACCGAGGTGCCGACCGCCGTGTTCTCCGAACCGGAGGTGGGTGCTATCGGCCTCACCGAGGCGCAGGCCTGCGATCGGCTGGCGAAAGTCGATGTGTACAAGACTTCGTTCCGCCCGTTGAAGATGACCCTTGCGGCCCGCGACGCCCAGGCGTTTTTCAAGCTCGTGATCGATGCCGCCACCGACCGCGTCGTCGGCTGCCACATCGTGGGACCTGAGGCCGGCGAGATGATCCAGCTCGTCGGGATCGCGGTGAAGATGAAGGCGACCAAAGCCGATGTCGACGCAGTGATGGCCGTGCACCCCACCGTTGCCGAGGAGCTTGTGACGCTGCGGGAGAAGGCGCTGAGCCGGCGTCGCGAGGCGGCCGAATAGCATTTCGCTCGGCGCCGATCGCGATTCGATCTGGCTTGGCATGCCGGCCCTCGTGTATAAGCTCGCCGAGGTAGAAAATCTCGCCCGTACCGGGGCTTAAGGGTGGTGGAGGGCGGTCATGCCCGAGCGTTGGACGCGCGACAGTTGGCGGCAGAAGCCGATAGCCCAGATTCCCGAGTATCCGGACCAACAGGCGCTCGCCTCCGTGGAGCAGCGCCTCGCGACGTTTCCGCCGCTCGTGTTTGCGGGGGAAGCCCGCAGCCTGAAAAAAGCACTCGGCCGCGTTGCGGCGGGAGAGGGATTCCTACTGCAGGGTGGCGATTGCGCCGAAGCCTTCACCGAGCACAGTGCCAACAATGTCAGCGCGAACAATATCCGCGACTTCCTGCGCGTCTTCCTGCAGATGGCGGTAGTGCTCACCTATGCCGCCGCGGTGCCGGTGGTAAAAGTTGGCCGCATCGCCGGGCAGTTCGCAAAGCCACGCACGTCGCCAATGGAGAAGCGGGCCGGCAAGGAACTGCCAAGCTACCGCGGCGACATCATCAATAGCGTCGAGTTTGACGAGGCGTCGCGCCGGCCGGACCCCGAGCGGCAGATCGAGGCTTATCGGCATTCGGCCGCCACTCTCAACCTGCTGCGCGCGTTTGTGCATGGCGGCTACGCCAATCTAGCCAATATCCGGCAGTGGACGCTCGGCTTCGCCAAGGACTCGCCGCAGTCGCATCATTATGAGGAGCTCGCCGACCGCATCAGCGAGGCGCTCGGCTTCATGCAAGCTTGCGGCCTCGATCTCGAAAGCCATCCTGAGCTCAAGAGTACCGAGTTCTACACCAGCCATGAGGCGCTGTTGCTCGGCTACGAGCAGGCGATGACGCGCGAGGATTCCACCCATCCCGGCACCTTCTGTTGTACTTCGGCCCACATGCTTTGGATCGGCGACCGCACCCGCCAGCCGGATCATGCGCACGTCGAGTTTTGCCGGGGCATCATGAATCCGCTCGGTCTCAAATGTGGCCCCTCGAGCAAAGTCGACGAGCTGCTGCGGTTGATTGACATTCTCAATCCGGAAAACGAGCCGGGCCGGCTCACGCTGATCGTGCGACTCGGCGCGGACAAGATCGGCGATCAGCTGCCGGCCATGGTCCGCGCGGTTCAGCGCGAAGGAAAGAGTGTGGTGTGGTCGTGCGATCCCATGCACGGCAACACCATCAGCTCGGAAACCGGCTACAAGACGCGGCCGTTCGACCGAATTCTGTCGGAGGTGAAGACCTTCTTTGCCGTTCATCGCGCCGAGGGGACGCATGGCGGCGGCGTGCATCTGGAGATGACCGGCCAGAATGTGGCCGAGTGCACCGGCGGAGCGCGGATGATTACGGACGCGGACTTCAAGGATCGCTACCACACGGTCTGCGATCCGCGGCTCAACGCCGAGCAATCGATCGACCTTGCGTTTCTGCTCGCCGACCTGCTCAAGGCGGAACGCACCGTTAAGGCGCGGCCGCTACCCGTTGCAGCCGGGCTGTGAACGACGGCTAGTCGCGTCCGGCTGCGTCATCCCAAGCGAGCCGAATTTTTGGTATGCTGAAGTGCTGGCGGGTGCGCGGCCCGTTCGCAAGAGCATCATGACCGTGCAAGGGGGAGGTTCTCATGCGTTGCGGTATGGCTGGGCTCGGCGCGTTCTCGCTGGCCACGCTGATCTCGCTATCGTCTGGCGCAAGCGGGCAGCTTGCACTTTCCGCCAACGACGGAAAGGCCATCCTCATCGACGGCGTGAATTCGGTGCCGGCGAACCCGACGCCGGATACGGTGACCGTCATCGATCTCGGTGCGACGCCACCTAAAGTCCTCGCCGAACTTCAGGCGCCGGCGAGCGTCGTCGGGCCGCCCTTGAGCGTAGCGCTCGCGCGCAATGAGAGCTTCGCGCTGGTGACCGGCGCATCCAAGGTCGATCCGAGCGATCCGAAGAAGACCGTGCCCGACGACAAGCTCACCGTCATCGATCTCAAGGCTTCGCCGCCGAAAGTCTCGGCGCAGCTGCAGGCCGGCAAGGGTGCGGCGGGCGTATCGATCAATCGCGCCGGAACGCTGGCGCTGGTCGCCAACCGGTCGGAAGGGACGGTCTCGGTCTTTTCCATTGCTGGCAATTCGCTCACGCCGGTCGGCAAGGTCAATCTGGGCGATGCCAAATCGGGTCCGAGCCATGTCGCCATCACACCGGATGGCAAGACCGCGCTGGTCACCCGCGACGGCGACAACAAGATTTCCGTGCTTTCAATCGACGGTACCAAGGTCGAGGACACCAAGCGCGAGATCTCGGCGGGAATTCACCCCTACGGTCTCGGCATCCATCCGAACGGAAAGGTCGCGGTCGTCGCCAATATCGGAGTCGGCAGTGGCGATGCCGATACCGTAAGCCTTATCGATATTGAGGCAAAACCTGCACGCGTCGTTCAAACCGTCACGGTCGGTCAAACGCCGGAAGGGATCGCGCTGTCTCCCGATGGCGCCTTTGTCGCTTTGAACGTGGGGAACGGATCCAACAAGCCGAAGAACAGTCCGTTCTTCAACGATTACGGTTTGGTCAAAGTACTCAGCGTCAAAGGCAATGAATTGGTCCCGCTGACCGAAGCGAAGGCCGGCCACTGGTGTCAGGGCCTCGCCTGGAGCAAGGACGGTCGCACGCTCCTGGCCCAGTGCATGGTCGAGAAAGAGATCATGGTGTTTAGCTTCGACGGTAAGGAGCTCAAGCTGGCCGGATCGATCAAGGTGAGTGGCGGCCCGGCCGCCATCCGCACGGCGGAGCCATAGTACTAGCTCGTCTGCAACGGTTCCCGCCAAGGTAGAACTATGCTGATAGCGTGAGGACGGCGGCGGCCCGATTCGCGTCGTCCTCATTCGCACGCGGCGGAGCAAGCACCGAGCTTGTCGCTTGCTGAATCGATCTCGCGGAATCACTGGTACATTGGCGTCTTGCCATGGAACGCTTGCTGCGCGCGACGATCAATACCTGGCACGGCCTTCTCGCCGCCGCGCGCAGTGAAGAGGCGTTTCGCCTGGAGCTGATTGCCGTCCTCCTGGCGGTGCCGGTCGCCTTCCTTGTTGCCGAGCAAGCTTGGAAGCGCCTCGCACTCATCGCCGTCGTGGCTCTCGTGCTCGTCGTCGAGCTATTGAACACCGCAATCGAAAAACTTGCCGATCGCGTCAACCTCGCGATCGACCCCCAGATCGGTCAGATCAAGGATATGGGCTCAGCCGCGGTCGGGCTTGCGCTCCTCATCGCCGCCGCTGCCTGGCTGCTGGCGCTTGCCGAGCGTTTCGGGCTGATCTGACCGCCACTGTGCGGCGATTGCCGCCCGAGGGCGCGACGCGCTAGACCTAAGTTATGAATGCGCGGCCCAGCGACCGGTTGGCTATCGCAATCGGCCAACTCAATCCCGTCGTCGGCGACATTGCCGGCAATGCCGACCAAGCACGCCGCGCGCGTCTCGAGGCCGCCAGTGCCGGTGCCGATATTTTGGCGCTGCCCGAGCTGTTCCTGTCCGGCTACCCACCCGAGGACCTCGTGCTCAAGCCGGCATTCCAAGCGGCTTGCCGTACTAAGATCGAAGAGCTTGCGCGTGAAACTGGGGGCGGCGGCCCGGCGCTGCTGATCGGCACGCCCTGGCCCGACGAAGGCAAGCTCTACAACGCCTATTGCCTGCTCGACCGCGGCGTCGTCGCCGCCGTGCGGCTGAAGGTAAACCTGCCGAACTACGGCGTGTTCGACGAGCGGCGCCTGTTTGCATCGGGGCCGCCGCCCGGTCCGATCAATTTCCGCGGCGTGCGGATTGGTGTTCCCGTCTGCGAGGACATCTGGACCGAGTGGGGCGACTACGAAGACGTGGTGGAATGCCTGACCGAAACCGGCGCCGAACTGATGATTGTGCCCAACGGCTCGCCCTACTCGCAGGACAAAGACGAGGTGCGCCTCAACATCGCCGTAGCCCGCGTGACCGAGAGCGGCGTGCCGCTGATCTATGTCAATCAGATCGGTGGCCAGGACGAGCTCGTGTTTGACGGCGCCTCGTTTGCCCTGCACGCCGATCGCGGGCTCGCGTTCCAGCTCCCGGCCTTTCGCGAAATCGTCGAGACGACGCGATGGGAGCGCACCGGCAATGGCTGGCGCTGCGTCGATGGGCGCATCGCCGCAATCGAAGAGGGCGACAAGGCGGACTATTTCGCCTGCATGCTGGGACTGCGCGATTATGTCGGCAAGATCGGGTGCAAGGGCGTGGTGCTCGGATTATCAGGTGGCATCGATTCATCCTTGGCGGCCACGTTGGCAGTCGACGCGCTAGGGGCCGAGCGCGTGCATTGCGTCATGCTGCCTTACCGCTACACCTCCCAGCAGTCACTCGACGATGCGGCCCGGGTCGCCAACGTGCTGGGGACCCGCTACGACGTGGTGCCGATCGAAACCGCGGTCGTAGGCTTGGAAAAAGCGCTCGCAGTCGTCTTCGCCGGCAAGCCGCGCGATGTTACCGAGGAGAACCTGCAGTCACGCACGCGCGGCACCATTCTGATGGCGCTCTCAAACAAGCTCGGCCTCATCGTGGTGACCACTGGCAATAAATCGGAAATGTCGGTCGGCTATGCCACGCTCTATGGCGACATGAACGGCGGCTTCAATCCGATCAAGGATCTCTACAAGACCGAGGTGTATCGGCTTGCCCGGCTGCGCAACGGCTGGAAGCCCGACGGTGCCCTGGGGCCCTCTGGCCCAGTGATCCCGGACAGCATTCTCACGCGAGCGCCCAGCGCCGAGCTGCGTGAGAACCAGACCGATCAGGACACGCTGCCGCCTTACGATGTGCTCGACCAAATCCTCGAACGTCTGGTTGAGCGCGAGGAGCCGATCGCCAAGATCGTCGCCGAAGGCTTTGACCGGGACACGGTCATGAAGGTCGAGCGCATGCTGCATCTGGCAGAGTATAAGCGCCGGCAAGCGGCTCCCGGGGTCAAGGTGACGCTCAAGAATTTCGGTCGCGATCGCCGCTACCCCATCGTCAACCGTTTCCGCGATTCCGGCGCGCCGTTGCCCGAGCCCGATCGCGAACTGGTGAAGAAGGTGGCGAGAAGCGAAGCCTACGATTTGTGAGAGCGGCGAGAGCACAAGCGAGGAAGCGATGTATAAAGCGTCCGCAGGTATCGCTCTGCCAACCTCGATCATCGGCTCGCTGCCACGGCCGGCCTGGTATACCGCGGTGCTGGGACGCAAGAGCTTTCTTGGAGCCATGGTCAACTCGCGCTACCGCGAGCAGTACGAGGACGCGGTCTCATGTTTTCTGCGGGCACAAGAGGTCGCGGGTCTCGACATCCTCACCGACGGCGACGCGCACTACGACGAAGAGGTCGGTGGCATGAGCTGGCAAAGTTATCCGCTCACCCACATGGATGGCTTTGCCGAAGTGCCGCAGCCCACCGCATACAAAATAGGCGCCGTCGCCTATCCGCGCGGGCACATCCTGCACGACTTCCTGGAGGCGCGCGTGTTCCCTAGGATTGTCGGACCGGTGGGGCGCGGGAGGCTGCAGTACACGGCGATGTGGAAGACGGCGCAGCGCATGACCAAGAAGCCGATCAAGTTCGGCACCATCCTATCTGAGCTGATCGCCGCTTCCGTCGAGGACGACCATTACAAGGACCCGGTCGAGCGCACCTGGGCAATCAGCAACGCCTTGAACGAGGAACTCAATGAGCTGGCTGATGCGGGGTGCCCCGTCATCCAGTTGGAGGAACCGCAGATCCACATGGTGCCGGTGCGCGGCAAGACCTTCGGCAAGCTGGGCGCGGCCGACCTGGTGAAGATTTTCAACAACACGGTGAAGGGCCTACGCGGTAAGACCGAAATTTGGTGCCACACCTGTTGGGGTAATCCATCTCAGCAGCGCATCTTTGCAGACGTGCAGAGCTACCAGCCCACTCTAGAAGCGCTCAACCAGGTGGACGCCGACGCCCTGACATTCGAGACGCGTTCTTCCGGCACCGGCGATCTCAAGTCCATCGGAGAAGTGATCAAGGACAAGAAGGTGGTGATTGGCGTGATCGACCATCACACGCTGCAGGTCGAGCGGCCAGACGAAATCGCTGCGCTCATTCGCGAGGCGCTCAAGCACATTCCCCCCGAGCGGCTGATCATTTCGTCCGACTGCGGCATGGGACGCGAGGGCATGGGACGCCGGCATGCGAGCTATAAGATGGTCTCTATGGTGCTCGGCACGAATATGGTGCGCAAGGAGCTCGGGCTCCCGCAAGCCGAATGCTTGGCGGCGGATCAGGGCTACTCGATCACGATGACGAAGGCGTAAGTGGGCGTCGACCGAAATGGAGCGGGAGGGAAGCGCGCAGCGCGCGGTATGCTATTCTCGGTCAGAGCATTCATTTGACAGATGAGGATCGAATGACACGCATGGCGGGAGCGATGACGCGGCGCCGTTTCGCTGCGGCAAGCGTGATGGCCTTCGGCGCACTGGTGCGCGCGCGACCGGCGCAGGCGGCCTATCCGGAGCGTCCCATCAAGATCGTGGTGGCAAATACCCCTGGAGGGCCGTCGGACATCGTCGCCCGAATCATGGCCGCCACCATGCAAGAGGCAATGGGCGCAACCGCATTCGTCGAGAACAAGGGCGGCGCGGGCGGCAATATCGGCATGGGATCGGTCGCGCGCGCGGAGCCCGACGGCTACACCATCCTGCTGTCGACTAGCGCCTACGCGGTCAATCCTGGCCTCTACCAGACGCTGCCGTACGATCCGTTTAACGACTTTACCGCGATTTGCGAGCTCGCCGTCTCGCCGCACGTATTCGCGGTGAAGCCCGATCTGGGCGCCGCCACGATGAAGGAGTTCGTCGCGCTTGCCAAAGCCAATCCCGACAAGTTCAACGTCTCGACACCGCCGATCGGCACCACGCCCCAGCTCCAAGTGGAGGTGCTCAAGCTGCGCGAAGGTCTGCAAGGGATGGCGACGGTCGTGTTTGCGGGAGGCGGCGACGCGCTCAAGGCCTTGCTTAGCGGCACCGTGCAGCTCAGCTCCGGCGTACTGGCCCCGGCGCATCCGCACCTCAAGGCCGGCACCATCAAGGGCCTCGCGCTCACCGGTCGCACGCGCTGGAACGACCTCCCCGACATTCCGACGATGTTGGAAGCGGGGTACCCAGACTTCGTGTTCGAGACCTACACCGCGCTGATGGCGCCGGCGAAGACGCCGCCGGAAATAGTTGCCCGGCTCGAGCAGGTTGTGCTCGAGATCTTGCGGCGGCCGGAGATCCGCGAGCGGCTCACCCAATCGGGATTCGAGGTGACTGCCAAGTCCGGCAAGGAGCACATGGCGCGCGTCGCGCGCGAAGTCCCGATGTTCGCCGACATTATCGCCCGCGCCGACATCAAGAAGCTGTAGGTTGAAAATCGCGTCGCCAGTGATCGTCGGCGGCGCGCGGCCTCAGCGCACTGGATAGAAAGTCGGCCCAACCGCCCGCACTTTGCGCTTGCCCGGTTCCTGTTCGATTTTTTCCTCGGCCGGGGCGGTCGGCTGCTGCTCGGCAGCGGCAGGGGACAGCGGTGCGTTGTTTACGCCATCTGCGCCTTTCGCTCGGGCGGAAGTCTGGCTCGAATTGACCGGCTTGCCCTGCGGATCGAAGCGCGGTTGCGACAACTGCTTCGCCCGCTCCTCGGTGACGACGATATCGCCGCGCTCGATGGTCTGATCGCTTGTTTGCCGTAACGCCTCGGCCCAGGACTGTCCGGGCAGACGGCAATTGCACGCCGGGTTGAGCTGCTTGCGATAGCTGAACGCCGCGGGCAGCTCCGTGTAGAGCCTGCCGCTGATCGACACCGCGCGCGCCACGTCCTCGCCGGGATTGCGATGGCTGTAAAGGGTCACCTCGGCGGCGGGGCAGAGGCGACGGCAAAGCTGTTCGTCCTCCGCAAATTTGGCGGGCACGGTGGAATAAGAGATGGGGAAGTAGTAGCCGTCGCAGGTTCGCACGCACAGCGTCCGATAGGTGCCCGCAAGCGGAGCGTTGGGGGCAGGCGCGACTCCGCCGAACAGGTTGTCGAAAAAGCCGCCGGGACCCGCGGTGGCGTATTGTCGATATTGCGGTCCGCAATCGTTTTGGCCGAGCGCCACCAGGATGCCGCGGCGCTGGGCCTCGCGCTCGCCGCTGTTGCCCTGCAGCCGCTGGATGTCGCTCAACGAGCGGTCGAGGTTAGCCCGCATCTGCTGCATCTGATTGTTGAGCGGCCCGCACTGCGGCGATTGTCCGCTGAAGAGCGCGAAGAAGCCGCCGCCCTGGCACCCGAGGCGCTGGGACTGTTGGCCGAGGCGGTCGAGCTCAGCCTGTTGCTTCGCCACGGTCTCTTCGTAGCGCTTGATCTGTTCCGCTCTGGCGGGGTCGATGCCCGCGCCGCGATCGATCGCCGCGAGCTGGCTCTCGAGCCGCAGACAGGCCTGGTTGCGCCCCGCCATCCCGGCGGCAGAGGATGTATTCGGAGCCGGCGAGGGGACGGCGCTGGGAGGTGTAGGGGCGGAGAATGGAAAGCTGAATTGCGCCAGGGCTGGCGCAGCGCAAAGAACGAGGGCCGGCAAAGCGCCCCCTAGTCCGCGCAAGGCTATGGCGATGGTTGTGCCAATCATGGAGCCCGGCCCGACGCCCGGTCCCAGGATGGAAGCGCTGCAATGGTGACCAAAGTGTGAAGAGGGGCCGCCGCGACCATATCCAGCGTCCCGGCCCCCTAGCCGGCAGTCGTTAGGCTCGTGTTTTCAAGTCAATCGGCCGCACCGCTCGGGCGGCCTCACTGCGCAAATTCCACAAGATACCAGCCACGATGAGCGCGGCGCCGCTGAACACCAAGGGGTCGAGTCGCTCGCCGTAAAGCCACCAGCCGACCACTGCAATGAGCGGAATGCGCAGGAAGTCGAGCGGCACCACCACACTCGCATCACCCCACCGAAACGCGTTGGCGAGGCAATAGTGCGAAGCCAAGCCGGAAATCCCGACCGCTAGCGCTGGTGCAAGATCCGCAAACGCGAGCTTGGTCACGAACAATGGGTTCGAGCCGATCAAGGCGAGCGGCAGCTGAATAAGATTCATCCAGAAGATGATCGCGAAGGTGGTATCCGTGCGCGTGAGCTTCTTCGTAAGAATGAGCGTGTTGGCGAAGCCGAGCGCCGCCAACAGGACCAACAGCGCCGCGGGCTGAAAGGTCGCCAAGCCGGGCCGAACGATGACCAGTACGCCCATGAGCCCGAGCACGACGGCGCCGATGCGGCTTGCGGTCGTGCGCTCCCCGAGCACTGGCATTGCGAGCAGCAGCGCCCATGCCGGGGCGCTGAATTCCAGCGCGAAAACTGTGGCGAGCGGCAACAGCAACAGGCTCGTCGCCCATACATATTGTGACCCCAGGTGAACAAGGTTGCGAAAAACGTGCAGCGGAAACTGCCGCGTGAAGAGCGTCGAGCGCAGGTCGGCGCGTGCGGCCGTCAAGGCGGCCATGATCACCAAGCCAAAACCGGAGCGAAGCGCCAGGATTTCCATGACGCTCAGCGTTGCGGCCAATTCCCGTATTGACACCGCCATCGCCGAGAACGAGAGCAATGCGCCGGTCATCCACAGGACGACGCGAATGATGTGGTTGGAGGTCACGCGTGAGCCGTCGCTGGAAAGTCTATCGCGCGCGGATCTGAGCGACGCGCATCACTCCGCGTCGGGCTGGTTCTCCGGCCGCGCCCGTTCGAAGGCCGCAAGCCTCAAGCAGGCCGCATCGATAGCGACGAGCTTGGAAAATTGATCCAGCGGCACTTTCAGACGCCGTGCGTTGTAGACCTGCGGCACCAGGCAAATATCGGCGAGCGTCACTGCGCTGCCGAACGCATAGGGGCCCGGATGCACCATAGGCTCCAATGCCTCGAAGCCCTCGCGGATCCAGTGGTGATACCAACGATCGATGGTCGCTTGGTCTTGCCCGAGCTCGTTCTTGAGATAGCGCAACGCAGACACGTTGTTGAGCGGGTGGATGTCGCAGGCGATCAGCTGCGCCAGCGCCCGCACTTTCGCCCTGCCGACCGCATCGCGCGGCAAGAACGGCGGCTCAGGGTGGACTTCGTCGAGATATTCGATGATCGCCAGCGACTGCGTGAGTACCTCGCCGGAATCGAGCCGCAGCGCCGGCACTCGCATCTGCGGGTTGACCGCTCGGTATTCGGGCTTTTTGTTGAGGCCGCCTTCCTTCTGCAGATGGATTGACGCCATCTGCGCGGTCAAGCCCTTGAGGTTGAGCGCGATGCGCACCCGATAAGCGGCGGACGAACGAAAATAGGTATAAAGCTGCACGTCTTCTCCTTGTAGAGCGGTGCGGGGCGGTCGGGCGCGACCGGTCAGAGCTTGCTGGGCGTCTTGCCGCTTTCGATTTCGGCGACGAGCTCGGCCGATCTTTCGGTCAATTGCTTCATCGCACGGTCGAAAGCTGCGCGATCGGCGGGCGCGACCACCTCGGCGAGTCGGTCCATGAACGCCAGCGCGCTTGGCGCCAGCTCTTCATAGATCGCCCGGCCCGCCGGCGTCAGCGAGAGAAATGATTCGCGCAGATCCGCGCGATTGGGGCGCCGGCTAAGAAATCTGCGTTGCTCAAGGTGGGCCACGGCGCGCGACACCTTGGTCTTGTGCATGTGGGTGTGGGCACCGATCGCCTTGCCTGTCATGACGCCGTTCTCGCCGAGCGTAACAAGAACCCGCCACTCCGGTATGCCAATACCATAACGGCCGTAAACGCGCGTGAGCGCCTGCGACACCAGACTGGACAGAACGTTGAGTCGATGGGGCAGGAAATCCTCAAGTTTTAGCAGGGGTGCCTCGGAAGCTGCCGAGGCGGCGTGCGCCGCGTTGTCACGGAGTGGCCCGGAGTTCATCGTCACCTGCGCTGGTGTGGAAGGTCCGTTCAAGGCTTGGCCGCCAAGTGGAAGATTGGCCGAAGATCGTCAGCCGCGCAACGCAGCGCGACGGCGATCCCGCCCGAAGGTTCTGCCCCGCGAGTATAGGGAAAATTTGCTTGCGAGTTGGGAAGAGCGGCGTTGCGCTGGCCGTGCGGCGCCGCCTCAGCGCAGGCACTCGATGGCAACGAATTCGTCGCGGGCCGAGCTGCCAGTTGTCGCGAGTTCCGTCGCGGCGATCTCCCCGCGGTCGACCTTGCGAAACGAGGCGGCTTCCATGAACTCGCGGGCCTTGCAGTAGGCGGTGGCAACGGGCAACCCGCAGCTCGCCCCGGTGGCCAGACAGCGATCGACGCCGTAGCCGTCGGAATTGTTGGCAATGATGAAAACGCGCTTTTCAGCCTGCGCTGCGCTGCCGAAAACGGCAGCCGCAAGCACGACCGCGGCGAACAAGTACCGCATCCCCAACCCCCCTTCCCCGGTTTCCGGGGAACCATGCGTGAAAAAGCCTTAAGGCGCCCCTAATCCGCCTTTCCCGCCGTTAGCAGGGATGTAGCGGGCTTTCCTACGCGTTGCCTAGGACATGAAAGCCACAGTTCCAGGCAATCTTGCGGCGGGCGCGGCAACGGCAAAGGCGTTGCGGAGCGGTAAAGCAAACGCCCTGAGCGCGCTGGGGTCCGGCAGGCCCTTGACGCGCTTCGCGCGCTTACCCATGCTCCGCCGCGATGAACGGCCTTAACTCGATCAGCGGCATTTGCCGGGAGATTATCCGCTAGCGAACTCCGCTGGCTGCGGCCGTCTTTTCTCCTCACCC
>WNGD01002649.1_pt1 | contig 23715 bp, 17 predicted proteins | sample 5400671 | NCBI WGS metagenome assembly WNGD01 (sample SAMN13153369, study PRJNA577476) | soil metagenome | isolation source: 40 cm soil or saprolite under grassland replicate 2 | place: USA:California | collected 2016-06-15
GCACCGCAAAATGAGCAGCCTGATGATCCTTCAGGTCCACGACGAGCTGATCTTCGAGTGCCCCGGCGAAGAGCTCGAAGACATGCGCCGCCTCTGCCTCGAGATCATGCCAAAGTCGCTCGACATGAAGGTGCCGCTGAAGGTCGACACGAAGACCGGCCGCAACTGGGGCGAGATGCAGTACGGCGAGGCGACGGGCGTCGAAGAATTCGCCGCGACCTAGTCCGTGCCCGAACTCCCTGAAGTCGAGACCATCCGCCGCGATCTGCTGCCGATCGTTGTAGGCCGCACGATAACCTAATCCTGGTTCTCCCCGAACGCGCCGCGGCTCATCCAGCTCCTTCCACCGGACGAGTTCTGCCGGCAAATCGCCGGGCGGCGCATCGAGGATATCGAGCGCCGCGGCAAGTACCTTCTGTTCCGGCTGGACAACGGGCTGTCCTGGGGCGTCCACCTGCGCATGACGGGGCGCCTCCTCCACGATGCGAGCGCCTGCCGAGAGTCGCCCTACCTGCGCGCGACCTTCCGCCTCAACGATGGCTCGTGGCTCTGCTTTGTGGACTTGCGCAAGTTCGGGACGATGTGGCTGGTCGACGATGAGGCGCTCATGTGGACGAAGCTCGGCCCGGAGCCACTCGGCGAAGAGTTCACGCCTGCCTACCTCCACGCCCTCCTCAAGCGGCGGTCGGGCCCCATAAAAGGCGCTTTGCTCGATCAGAAGGCCATAAGGCCATCGCCGGCATCGGAAACATATATGCCGATGAGGCGCTGTTTATCGCCGGCATCAGCCCGAAGCGAGCTGCGAACACGCTGTCGAGGCGCCGCGTCAAGCTGCTGCATGAGGCGATCCGGGAGGCGCTCGAGCTTGCCCTGGGCGACCGCGGCTCGAGCTTCCGCGACTATCTCGATGCGAGTGGGCGCGAAGGCGGGCATCAGCTGAAGGTGAAGGTCTTCCGCCGGACCGGGCAGCCCTGCTACGTCTGCGGCACAGAAATCAGGCGGGAAAAGGTGGCGGGACGGAGTACGCACTTTTGCCCGAAGTGCCAGCGCTGAGGCCATGACCGTACGACTGCACTTCGAGGTCGACCCAGAGGAGCTAATTCGTGCTCATGATTATTGCTCCAGTGTGCAAGCACCCACAGAAATCGACCCGGGTGTGTGGAGTCACACATTCTTCGAAATGCCGGTCTATTTTGAAGTCGATGACGTCAGCCTACTTTCGTCTCCACTGCCGCTGTTCGGTATGGCGAATGGCTTGGAATGGACGCTTAGCATTGTGAAACACGCCGGTGCGTGGGATCTTGTGGTCGGGCTTGGAGCTCTCTACCTTCAGCTCGACGGTAATGTGTTGTCCATCTTGAATCCGCACCTCCGGTCGGCCGTTTGGGCTCCAATTGGTGATGTCGACGAGGCAAGCGCGAAGTTCTCCAAATCAGTCCGCGCGTTCATGCTCAAGGAGTTTCCGTCTCTAGACGAGCACCGACAGATCGGCTGGTGGTTTCGGGGCGAACCCCCTCCGAATGACCGTTTCCAACGCTGGCTTCCCGAACCATGGCGCGTCGATGAAGTGCGCGGCCGGATTCGGCGCCTGCTCAACGAAATTGCTGCTGCCCGGGATGACCTTGAGAAATGAGCAGTTGCCGCTGCCCGTCTGACGTAGAACTGCGGCGGAAACCGCTCAATTAAAGTAAAAAGAGGAGCCGGGGCCCGTCGGCCCCGGCCTCTCCCAACGATGAACCGCTAATTGATTAGAATCGCCCCCGCGGAGACTTGAAGCCGTTGAAGGGGTTCTCCTGAACGCCCCAGCGCTTCACTTTCAAAGCCCGCGACGAGCCTAGTTGGATGTCGATTCTGATGTCGAACGCCTCGTCCGTCTCGCTGTCCGTGATCTGTTCGGCTTCCGTCTCTATCGTCGCTTCCGGCGATTCTGTGACCTCCGAGGGCGGTTCGGCGGAGGCGGTGGCTCGGGTGGAGGGGGCGGAGGCGGAGGTGGCGGGAGTTGGTGAGGCCAGCTCTAGGAGGAATCGTCGAGCCGGGTCTGGACGTCCTTCAAGAAGCCTTCCAGCTCCGGGGATAGTTCGGGGGTCTCCTCGGCAGGTCCCTCCTTCTCGGAGTCGTACACTCGCTCGAGCTCAGCGACCATCGCCTGCAGTTGAGGATTTTGAGCAACGGACTCGTTCATGGCCTCGCGCTGGCGCTGGCTCTCCTCATGTAGCGATGAGATGTCGAGGTCGAGGGAATACGCGCGAGAGAGAATGTCGAGAAGCGCCTCGGTCCCGCAGTAGTCACGCTCAAGCTGAATGTAGGCCGGGAGCTGGAGAATAATGCTCGCAGTTTCGATCCCTTCGCCCGAGGCCATTTGGGGCATTGTGGCGAGGATAGTGGTCGGGCCTTCGTAGGAGGATTCCTTGACGCCGGCGCGCAGGACCTGCTCGCGAAGGTCGTCGCTGGCTGCTCCGCCACTGGCGACAGGTGGGCGGGTGTGGGGCACCGGGGCGTACATCGAGCCGATGAGCGTGTACTGGCGCACGCCGAACTGACGAATGAGGCCAAGAACGGCTTCTACGTAATCTTCGCCGTGCGAGTGCGGTTCGAGGGCGTGAACGAAGAGCCATTCCTGGCCCGCGGGCGACCTGGCGTGGCGCAGGAAGGTGTTCGGGATAGCGACATGCCGATCTCCTTCGCGGCGGTAGAGCATGGGACGGTAGCGGCTGAAATCGTAAAAGACGCCCGGGCGCCTGAGCCTGCCGATCTCCTGGGCGTCCCAATGCTGCTCGAGGAAGCCCAGCGCCATCGTCCCAACCGAGCCGACATCTATCCACGGCTGCAATGCAATAAGAAGGCGAGGCCGCTCGAGGTCGGGCAGTGGATAGACCAGTTCGAACACGCCCTCGGCAGCGGTCATCCAAGTCCCTTCAGGTTCGCTTCCGCCTCGCGAACGGCCGAGAGAAAAGCGCCCCGGGCCATGAGGGACGGCTCGGAGGCGGCGCGGGCGGCGAAGAGGTCTCGCCAAAGTTCCCACGCCTCGCGGTTGCCTGGCTCACCCTTGCGGACGAAATCCACGAGGTGGCAGGCCATCTGGAGATCGCCCTGGTCTCGGAGTCTTCGCGCACGGTCGAGAATGGGCGCCGACCCTGTGGCGCCGATGAGCGCGACGGCGATGTCGTGGGAGTGCGCCGGCAGGATGTCGGCGGGGTCTCCGTCGTACCACCCACCGTAGAGGCGGTAAACGTTTCTGGCGATGAACTCCGGATGGTCGTAGATGGGCTGGAGCCACGGTTTATCTGTAGCGGGCCAGTGGATGTCGCGGATGATGTCTTCCAGCCACTTGCCTTCGTTCATGCCAGCGACGACCTGGTCGTGGATCGACCGCAGGAAGTGCGCGGTCGTAAGGAGCGCCTCCTGGATGCGTTCTTCGCCGGACAGGACGGGGCCGTGGCCGGGAAGGAGATGCAGCGGGCGTAGACCGGCCATGCGCTCCAGCCCGCGCGCCCAGTCGAGCGCGTAGCGCTGTACCTTGTACGGATTGCCCGCGTTGGGCGAGCACCAGACGAACGTGTCGCCGGTGCATAGAACACGCCGGGACGGGCACCAGACCCAGGTCTCGTCGTCGGTCTCACCGCGGCAATGATAGAGCTCGAAGATTGTCCCGCCGACGGTTGTTGTGATGCTCGTGTCATAAGTCGTGTCGGGGTAGGTGAGGGCCGCTTCGGAGAACGGCCGGGCATCAGGTGGCAAGTTGAACTGAATGCGGTTGATGTGATCGTTCTGGCGGGCGAGAAGGCGATAACGATCGAAGCGGGCGGGGAGATCGCGATGGGCGATGATGTTCGGGCGGCGGTCGCCGCGATTCTGGGCCTCGGCGATGATCGCTTCGGCGCCCGTCACGTGATCGATGTGGCCGTGTGTATAGATGATTGCCTCGATTGGCGCCTCTGTGTAATTGGCCCGCAAGCCGGAGAGTATGGCCGGGGTAAAGCGCTGCTGCGCGGTGTCGACGATAAGCACTCCTGGATCAAGGATGAAGGCGGTGGAATTGCCGAGCGCCGGGAAAAAGGCGACTCCCTCGGCGACGAGTTTCGGCTCGCCGAGATGAAAGAACGCGGCCTGCTCAGGCGGAAGGTTTCGGGCAGAGCTGAAGTCGAGGCGCTCGCTCTGTACGGACTGGGTCATCGAGCTGCTCCTATCGAAGAATGTGCACAGTATAGCGCAAGCTAAACACGATAGCGTTACGGCTCTGAAACCTCATCTCGATCGACGGCGATGTGACTGAAATACAGTCGCGGCTAGAGTGGGTGAGCGAGGATACGCCATCCTCTTTGCGGACGGAGCCAGGATGGCTCGGGGCACGGAGGTTGCTTTCGGGGAGGCGAGCCGGGCATCCCGCTCCGTCTGCCGCTATCTAGGGGTCGAATTGGTTGGCCCAAACACTGCTAGCATCGCGGACAGCGATGGCCTAAAACTGGCTCTGGCTCACGATCCTTTGGCGGCAGCCACAATAACGTCCGCGGCGACGGAGAGTGGCAGAACATCCGTGTTGAGGACGATGTCGTAGTGGGTCGGGAGCTCGGCTCCGATGCCATAAAAGCGCTCGAGGTACCTTTTGCGTTCGCGGTCTGAGTCTTCGACGGCCTTTCTCGTTTTACGCAAGTCAGAGCCTTGACTCGAGATCCTGGCGGCACGGGAATCGGGCGATCCCGTGACAAGCACGCGAAGAACGCCGGACTGCCCGGCGAGAGGGATGCTGGCGCCGTGGGCCACAATTACGACGTTTCCCTGTGCCGCGGTCTCGCGGATGACCTGCTCGATCAGCGCCTCGTAGGCCGGCGACATCTGCGCAACAGCGGGAACATAGCCGGCCGGCTCTACCGCGGTTGTGCCCATAAACTGAAGGATACGCTCGACTAGCGGAGGCGTGCGCTCGGCCTTCTCAATCGTCTGAGGGGAAACTCCCGCCTTCTCCGCAGCACGGGCGACTATCTCCTCATCTACGAAGCGAAAGCCGAGCCTGGCGGCCACGTCGAGGCCGATTTCTTCGCCGCCCGCGCCGAGCGCGCGCGAAATGCTGATGACTTTGCACTCCATGTGTGACCTCCCTTGCTCGCGCGGCGGATTATACAACGACGCGAGGAGACGCTTCAGATCCAACGCTCGCGGCGGTACCAGTCCGCAGTGAGCCTTGCTCCTCGTCGGATATTGACGGAAGGGGCCCATCCGAGATCTTGCCGGAGGTTCTCGCTGGAGCAGACCCAATGGCGTTGCGCCATTTCGCGGACTTTGTCGCGGGTGAGAGAGACGGCACGGCGCGTCGCAAAGCCAAAAGCCTCGCTCGCGAGTGCGGCGGCCGAGAACGCCCAAGGCGGGGCGCTTAGGCGGAGTGCGCGCCTGCCCACCGCCTCTTCGATTGCGGCGAGGAGGTCGCGCCAGGTGTGGACGCGGCCGTCTTCCGGAGAATACACCTTGCCGCCGATCTCGGCTTCGCCCGTAGTTGCCTGGACGATAGCGTGGGCAGCGTCCTCAGCGTAGACGATCGAGATGCGGTTGCGGCCGCCCATCAACAACGGGGCCACTCTGAAACGCACGAGGCGGAAGAAGGGAACGAGGGCGGGGTCGCGCGGGCCGTAGATCACCGGCGGGCGGAAGATCACGGCTCGCGGAGCGAGGTCGGACTGGCGGACGGCATTCTCGCCGGCGAGCTTGCTGCGGCCATAGGCGCTTACGGGATTTGCGGGCACATCATATGGCCGTGGCTCGCCGTCCGGGCTCGGGCCGTGCGCGGCAAGGCTGGAGACGTATGCAAACCGCTTTACCGATGCTGACTGCTCGGCGGCGCGAACGAGGTTCGCGGTGCCAGTGGCGTTGACTGCTTGGAACTCCACCTCGTTGCGGGCCTTGATGAGGCCGGCGGCATGGACGACGGCATCGACGCCATCGACGGCGCTCGACAGCGTGGCCGGATCTGATACGTCGCCGAGCGCTATCTCATAGACGAAGCCGGAGAGGAAGCGGCGGCTGCTCGTTCTGCGGAGGAGCAAGCGGACGCTGTGGCCATCAGCCGCGAACTGTTGCGCAACGTGGGAGCCAAGGAAGCCGCTGGCGCCGGTAACGAGAACCTTCATGGCCATGGATGATTCGAGCGTAAGAAGAATGGACTAGACGCCGAGCATTTCGGACGGCCAGGGGAAGAGGTTGGCTCCAACGGAGGTAGACCCCACCGCAGATCCCTTCGCGAAGATACTCGGCGCCGAGCGCCAATGTAGCCAGCGCTCAGGACGACGGAAGGCCGCGCCGTTTGGCTAGAGCGGCTTTTCATAAATGCGATAGGTCTTGTAGTGGCGACAACCGATCTTGCTAATCAGCGAGTTGATCAGGTGGTTGTCCTCGAGCGTCCAAGAGAACTCCGCCCATTCGTAGCCGCGCTGGTTAGCCTGCCGGTAAATCTCGTCACAGAGCAGGTAGGCGAGGCCGGCATAGCGGCGCGTCCGGAACTCCTTGCGCACGCCGAGCAACAGTAGCCGGCCGTTGCGCGGGCGCCTGACCTTGAGTCGCCAGAGCAGCTTGAGCAACCCGAACGGAAACAGTTTACCGTTAAGGTCATGGATCGCTTCGTTGAGGTTGGGAACGGCGAGAGCGACGCCGGCAGGCCTCCCATCAATCTCGACGAAGGGAACAAGATGCGGGTCGGCGATGAACTTGAGGTCGCGCGACATTTGCCGGGCCTCGGCCTCGGTTGCCGGGACGTAGCCCCAATTCTCGCTCCAAGCCTCGTTGTAGAGGTCAAGGATCGTGCGAACCTCCTCGTCGAAGCGCTTCATATCCGCGATACGGACGCGAACTTCTGGCCGCGATCGTAGTTCACGCACAAGGCGAGCGGGGCCTGCGGGCACCGGCTGGCTGTCCCAGCGCCAGGCATACAGGTCCTGGACCCTGCCGTAGCCGGATGCCTCGACGAGGCCCAAGTAGTAGGCATGGGTGTATGGCATAAGGATTTGCGGCGGAGAATCGAATCCTGTGACAAGAAAACCGACTTCGCCGTTGACGGAGAAGTTTAGCGGGCCCCGAATGCGATCCATCCCTCGGTCGCGCAGCCACTCCTCGGCTGTATTCAGCAAAGCCGAGGCAACGGCAGTATCATTCTCGCATTCGAAAAAACCGAAGAAGCCGGTACGTTCGTTGTGGTAGCGGTTGTGCTCGTGATCGATTTGTGCGGAAATGCGGCCAACGACGCGGTCATCACGGCGGGCGAGGAACAGCTGGACATCCGCGTGCTGAAAGAAGGGGTTGTGCTTTTGCGAGAAGAGCTCGCGCTGGAGGCGAAGGAGGGGAGGCACCCAGTTTGGGTCCCCGTGGTAGAGCCGCCAGGGCAGGCGGATGAACTCTTCAAGGTCGCGTTTGGAGGCAACCGCTGTTACAGAAACGGCGGTGGCTGGCGTTGAGCTAGGAGAGGATACCTTGTCTGCGGCCGACAGTTCGGAAGCGCTCCAGGGCTTGCTCGATCTGCTCAGGGGTATGGGTAGCCATGCAGCTCGTCCGGAGCATTGCCTTGCCCATAGGCACTGCGGGGTAGATCACGGGGTTCGTGTAGACGCCGTCTTCGATCAGCGATTTCCAGAACATCACGGTGCTGTACTCGTCGCCGACGTTCACCGGAACGATCGGTGTCTCAGAGCGGCCCACATCGAAGCCCATGTCGCTCAACCCCTGGCGCCATTGGGCAGCGAGCTTGTGCAGGCGGTCTACCATCTCGGGTTCGCGCTCCAGCACATCGAGGGCAGCGAGGGCAGCCGCGGTGGACGCGGGTGGGAGACTGGCGCTGAAGATTAGGGTGCGCCCGAAGTGCTTCACCCAGTCGAGCACCTTGCGGGGGCCGGCAATGAAGCCGCCAATGGAAGCAAGCGATTTTGAGAAGGTGCCCATGACAAGGTCTACGGCATCTTCCAAACCGAAGTGGCTTCCTGTGCCGCGGCCGCCTTCGCCGATGACTCCGATGGCGTGGGCGTCGTCCACGAGGAGCCGGGCACGGTACTTGTGGCAGACCTCGACGATGCCGGGTAGGTCCGCGATATCACCGCCCATGCTGAACACGCCGTCAATGACGACGAGGCAGGCCTTATCCTCGCCTATCCTCCTGAGGACAGAATCGAGATGCCCCGCGCTGTTGTGATTGAAGCGCACCATCTCACCCTCTGCCAGTCGGCAGCCGTCGTAAATGCTGGCGTGATCCGATTTATCGACGACAGCGACCGAGCCGCGGCTGACGAGCGAAGAGATCGCGCCTAGATTCGTCTGGTAGCCTGTCGTGAAGACGAGTGCTGCTTCCTTGTTTACGAATCTTGCAATGCGGCGCTCCAGCTCTTCGTGCATGTGCGTGCTGCCATTGAGCAGGCGCGAGCCGGTCATTGAGGTACCGTATTTGAGGACAGCGCGGGCTGCCGAGTCGACGACATAGGGATGGCGAGTGAGCCCGAGATAGTTGTTGGAGCCGAACATTAAGACACGCTTGCCGTAGATTTGCGCCTGCGGGCCATCGTTGTTGTCCAGGGGCTGGAAAAAGGGATATATCTGGCGGTCGCGCGCCTGGTCTGCAAGCGCGAATTCGTTGGCCTTGGAGAAGATGTCGCGGCCGTCCTGGCTGGCCCAACGGTGCGGGAGCATGGCTTCGATAGTCATGTCGGGGGGGAGCTCGGGGAAGGAGGCGACGGCCGGCTCGCCGTCTTGTTTGCGTCGAGTTCGCTGGGCCATATTTGCGTTCACTATAGCATCCAAAAACGCCGAGCGAAACGCGCCGCTGCTTGTGTCAACGAACGCGACCGATTATCAGCACGAGGCGTCGCGCCGACGGGCGCGGAACGAAGTTACCGGGAGCGCTGTGTCTTTGGAAGCCTCTTGAGGTAATGCGAGTACACAGCGATGGGCCGGAAGCCCATGGCGGCGTACATCTGTTTCGGCGTATCCGTGGGGTCAGCGACGATAACGACAGGGCCGGCCCCGTTGTGCCGGCATTCCAGCACGCAATGGTGGATGAGCGCCGTCGCCAGGCCTTGATGGCGAAACTTCGGATGCGTGAAGAGATCCTCAACCTGCCCGACTCCGTCAATGCCGGCCCAGGAGTTGAAGTAGGCGAGGGGACGGCCCTTTAAGCAGGCGAACCAGTATTGGACCGGCGGTTGCTTGAGCCGCGCTACAGAGTAAAGCGATTCGCCGACCGCAGGCTCCGGAGCCTTCTTGATGCGCCGCTCATGTTCACGCCAGTCCAGCTCCCTGAGCGCCGCGTAGTCCCGCCAATCGTCCTCGGTCTGCACGCGCCTTATCTCGATATCAGGCGGGCGCGCGCGCAATTCGCCATTGAGTACCATCACCAGCGAGTCGCGTCGCTCGAACCCCTCGAGAAGAAGGCGAGCGACGAAGGCAGGCGGAGTCCTGAAGTCGATTCCGAACTCACGATGGGCTGTGTGATCGTACTCTCGCTCGACGCGGGCGAGGAGGCGGTCTATCTCTTCGGGCGTGGAGGCGCTAATGGCGGCCACATGGTTCGCGTCGTAGATGAGCGGATACGCGCGATTGCGGACGAAAGTCGCGCCGCAAGCCTCGAACGTCTCGTGGCCTAGAGCGAGATTCGCCGCATCAACGTCAAGGGCTCTGAACGCGATTTCCGTATACTGTTCGGGCGCGGCTGCATAGGTCACCGGCCCATAATAGCGGCTAAACGCTCGCCGTTGCCATGCTGAGCGCTCGAAGATTGCGTGGGGTTAAAGTTCAGGCAGGCCGAAAAGCGGTCGAGAAGCGAACGCCGTTGCGCTCGTAATGCTGGGAGGTCACTTCCTCCTTACGAGACTCAGCTCTGGTGCCAGAGGCGACTGTTCTCTGGGCCGAGTCCTCGGTGTTCTCGGAGTGCTTATCTGACGTCTCGCCGGGGCCACCTTCTGCATTCTGGTCTCCGCCGACGAGCGCAACGACTGGCCGGTGCCTCACTCTCATATCCATCTCGGCGCCGGAGAAAACTCGGATGCGCGCCTCGTCGAAGCCAGCTTCGAGCAATGTTTCGACCAGCCTCGCACCTTTGTGGACGCTCTCGACGACGTTGATCTCGCCGTGTTTCGGGTCGTCAAGGTCGGCGACGATGACCATCACCTGTTCGGACATGAGCCAATACCTCCTGGGTGCACGCGCAATTTCTCCTGGGCGTCAGTTTCGCACGGGTATCTCGCCAAGTTCTCACCGGAAAGCGTAAACCATGGGTTTCCAACTGTTCCTGGGCTTGCAATCGTGCGCGAATGTTGATATTGCCGTATCCCGCTTGACAGGGCTGCTCACGTCAAGGATCGTGGGTACCGAATGCCCGACGTTTTTTCCGCCTTAAAGTCATTGGCGGCCGAGCGGCGCCTCGATCCGCTGGCGCCGGTTACGGTGATCGTGCCCTCGCACGCCGCTGGCCTTCAGTTAAGACGTCGCCTGGCGGCATTGGCGCCTTTCGCCGGTGTGCGCTTCGAGACCCTGCCTCGCATCGCTGAGCTACTCGCTGCGGGCCACCTGGCAGAAGCAGGACGCGCCCCGCTGGCCCGGCCGATCGGCGATTATCTCGCCGAGGTTATCGCGCGAGGGTCGCGTGGGGCGCTGGCGCAGGTGGGCGACCTGCCCGGCTACGCCCGGGCCTTGCGCCAGATATTTCGGCGTTTGCGCCGGGGCGGGGTCCGCAATTCGTCAGACGTTCGAGGAGGCGTGTACGGCGATCAATTTGCCGAGATTCTCCGCCTGTACGATCGATTTCGACAGGAGTCCGCGCGCTTCTATGACGAGGAGGACCTGCTAGATGAGGCAGCCGCAGTTGTTCGCCACGGCAGATGGCGGCCAGCTGACGTTGGTCAAGTGTTGGTCGTTCCTCCGAGCGGGGAGTCAGCCGGGGCCGCTGGGGTCCTGGCGGCATTTCAAGAGCGAGCGCAGGAGTATACAGAGCTCGACGAACCTGTGTGCGACCCGGAGCGGCGATTCGTCCTCGCGCCAGACCCCACGAGCGAGGCGCGGGAAGCAGTGCGCGAAGTAATTTCTGCCTTGGAAGCCGGTGTGGGCATAGATGAAATCGGGGTGTTTCACGGCGCGGATCGGGCTTACCGCCGCTTGTTACGCGAGGCATTCGCCGCCGCAGAGGTGCCGGCGGTACCGTTACCCGGAATACCCTTGATTGAGACGCGGGCCGGCCGCGCTGTGCTAGACCTAGCAATGCTGCCCGAAAGGAATTTTTCGCGGACCTCAGTGATGGAGTTATTGAGCATAGCGCCACTCCGTAGCCAGCTGCCTGCGGGTGGCGGCACGGTTGGCGCGTTGCCGGCCGCATGGGACCGAGTGTCGCGACAGGCCGGGATCACGAAGGGAGCAGACCGCTGGAGGCGGGGGCTCGAGGCGTTTATGCGCGACATGGAGGCGTCTTCGACGCATCGGGAAGCGGAAGGAAACGAATCCAGGGCGCGGGCTGAAGCCAACGCAAGCGAGCAGGCGCGGGATCTTCGCGAGTTCATGAACGGGATGATTGCGCGGCTCGAGCAGCTCCTCGAGCCGCTCCCGGCTGCCAAGTTCATCCGTCTGTTCAGCGAGATGGTCGAGGAGTATCTCGACCCCTCTGCTCAAGCGCTGGACGATGTTCTGTTGGAGATTGAGCAATTGGGGACGGTCGGCGCCGTGGGGGGAAGCTTTAGCCTGAGTGCATTCAACGAGGCGTTGCGGGCGAACCTCGAGGCGGCGTACTTGCGTCCTCGCAGTCTGGGGAGCGGGGTAGCCATATCGGACTACCGATTAGCGGCCGGCCTTCGTTTTCGGCGGGTGATTCTTTGCGGCGCCTATGAAGGATCGCTACCAGCTGGACCGGGTAGTGATGCCCTGGTTGACGACAAGACCTGGGCCGAACTACGAAGGCGTTACCCATACATCGAAGACGTGGAGTTGCGAATCAAGCGCAATCAGGAAGCCGCGGGAAGGGCGGTGCAGGCCGCCGGCGACGGTGCTGCAATTTGGACAGCTCCAAGACATGAGCCGGGCGGCACGCGCGAGTACTACCCGTCTCCGCTGATGCGCAGTGAGGTTTCCAAGCGTGATCCGCGCGTAATCACCTCATCCCAATTGCGCACTCATCCTTCGGCGGATGGGTGGCTGCGGAGGGGACGCTCGCCCATATCGGTTGCGCTAAGCGGGCCGGTGGTGACGCCCGAGGAAGCCGGTTATCGCTGGGCGATCGGGCGGCGCCGTGGCGGCGACTGGCTGGACCCGCAACACCGATTGTGGCCGGCGGTATCGATGCTTCGCGCTCGAAGAGGTGCCCGATTCACGGCTTGGGACGGCAATCTGGCGGAGCTACAGGAACGGTCGCGTCTCGAGCTTCAGCGTAGCGTCTCGCCGACATCCCTCGAAAATTACGGTGTATGCGGGTTCCGCTACTTCGCGAAGTCGGTCCTCGGACTGTATCCGGTCGAGGAGCCCGAAGAGCGGGACATGATGGACGCCGCCTCTCGCGGGAAGCTCATCCACAAGATTCTCGAGCGGTTCTTTCTGGAGCAGCAGGCCCGCGGCCGGCCCAAACTATATGAAGCGTGGACCGCGGAGGATAGGGAAGCGCTTATGTGCCTCGCAGACGAGGAACTTGGGCAGGCGGAAGAGCGCGGGCTGACCGGCCTCAGCGTTTATAGCATGCACGAGGCCCGGACGATCAAGGCGGACCTCCGCCGCTTTCTCGACGAGGATACGCTATTCAGGCAGCGGACCGGCGCGGTACCGAAACGATTCGAGACGAATATTCCCGAAGTAAAGATCGCTGGCGTCACACTCAAGGGTGTAGTTGATCGTGTTGACGAGACGCCTGACGGCAAGCAGGCGTGGGTCATCGATTACAAGTCGGGGAGCAACGAGGACTATAAGGAGATCAAGCCCGCGAATCCACTAGCCGGTGGAAAGAAGTTGCAGTTGCCGGTCTACGTCGCGGCGGCGCCCGAAGCAGAGAATGTGCACGCGGTCTACTGGTTCATCACGAAGCGCGGCGGCTTCGAGTTCATTGGATACGAGCCTGCGCCCGACCAAGGTCACGCTTTTGAGCGCGCGCTAGAGGCGATTATGGCCGGAATCGACGCCGGCTCCTTCCCGGCAGTCTCGGGAGAGGACGAGGAGTTCTACGGGAAGTTCAAGAACTGCCGCTACTGTGATTACGACCGAATCTGCTCGCGTCGCCGTGACCTGGAGATGGCGGCAAAAGAGGACGATCCGGCTGTCGTGCCGTGGCGGAGAGTCGAACAAGCGGCGTTGGAGCAAGCATAGCTTGGCGCAGGCAGATCAGGAGGCAGAGGACCGCGCGACGCGAGAGCGGATACGCACGTGCCTCCGGGACACGCTTTTCGTGGAGGCGGGGGCCGGCACCGGCAAGACCAGCGCTCTTGTCGATCGCGTCGTGGCTCTGGTGCTAGGCGGGCGCGCGATAGAGCGGGTTGTCGCGATTACATTCACCGAGAAGGCCGCCGCTGAGCTGCGCGATCGCGTTCGCGCGGGGCTTGAGACGGCGAGGGAGCAACAATCCACGAGCGAGACGACCATCGCGGAAGCTCTGGCATCGCTGGACCGAGCTCAGATATCGACGATCCACTCCTTCTGCCAGAGCTTGCTGTACTCGTACGCAGCGGAGGCCGGCATCGACCCATCGTTCCGCGTGCAAGATGAAGTGATGGCGGGGCGCCGCTTTCAGGAGCGGTGGCGTATCTACCTCGAGAACCTAGCGGAGGATCAGGAGGCGGGCAGCGCCATCGACCGGGCGCTTGGGCTGGGTCTATCAACCTGGCACATAGAAACGCTTGCGGTAGAGCTGAGCAGGCGACCGGACCTGGGCACGCTCCTCCAGACCAGTTCCCCCCAGGAGGGTGTGCCCGTATGGCCGGACCTTGAAGAGATGAGCGCGGCGCTGGAAAGTCTGCCTGTTCAGGTCGCGCCAGCCGACGACCCGCTACTTGAGAGGGTCAAGAGGCTTGCTTCGCTCGTAAACGAACTGCTGCGAAGCGACGCGGACCGGGAATCAACTCTGGCGGCGGGGGCGGAAGTACTGACAACTCCTTGGGGCGTCAGCAATCAGCAGGCATGGGGAGGCAAACAGACCATCGAGCGGGTGCGCAGCGTCGCTTCCGATATCGCTTGCCGGCTGAATGAAACGCTTCATGCGTGTCGCTCTCAGGCTCTCGCTGCCGTCCTGCATGTGGTCGTCCGCTTCGTGATTGCCGATGCCGGTCAGCGCGCTCGGGACGGCGCCCTAACCTTCGATGACCTCATCCTTCTCGTGCGAGATCTTCTACGGAGCAATCCCGAGGCTGTGGGAAGTCTGCGCGAACGCTATGAGGTCATGCTGATCGACGAGTTTCAGGACACTGATGCCCTTCAAGTGGAGATTGCGCTGGCCTTCGCGACCGATCCCGAAAGCGGAGCCCTTGAGCCGGGGCGCCTTTTTCTTGTCGGTGACCCTAAGCAATCGATCTATCGGTTCCGGCGAGCGGACATGGCCATCTACTCTCAAACGCGAGGCGCAGTAGGGGCCGGCGGGGGCATCATTCCGGTACTGGCGCTCAACCGGCGTTCGCGCGGAATCCTGCTCGACTGGGTGAACGCCGTGTTCGCTCCGCTTATCGGCCCCGGCTGGGAGCAAGACATTCAGCCTGAATATCGGCTCATCTACGACGGGCGCCACGCCGGCGATTTTGCTGGTCCGGGCGTCGCCTGGGTCGGCGGCGACGCCGGCGAGGCGAATGCGCGGCAAGTGCGAGAGACTGAGGCGGCGCAGGTTGTAGCAAACTGCATTGCCGCAGTGGAGGAAGGATGGCAAGTTGCTGAACGTGACGGCACCGTCCGACCGGCCTCATTCAGCGACATTGCGGTGTTGATTCCGACGCGGGCGATCCTCCCGGCGCTCGAGCGGGCTTTCTCGGACGCCGCGCTGCCGTACCGGGTCGAGAGCGGAAGCCTGATCTACAGGACGCAGGAAGTGCGCGATTTGCTCAACTGCCTGACAGCCATCGACGATCCAGCCGATGAAGTGGCAATCGTTGCCTCGTTGCGCAGTGTGGCATTCGCCTGCTCCGATGTTGAGCTGGCGGAGTACAAGGCGGCCGGCGGACCTTGGAACTACCTATCGCCGGTGCTGAGCGAGAGGCAGGGGCGAGTAGCCGATGGACTGCGCACCCTGGCTGCTTACCACGAGGCGCGACACGACTGCTCAGTCGCAGCGCTCGTCGACCGGTTCGTGGCGAAGACGCAGCAGGTCGAGATCGGCATCCTTGACGTTGGAAACCGCAACAGCTTCCGGCGCGCGCGGTTCGTCGTCGAGCAGGCACGCGCGTTCGAGGCGAGCGAGCCGGCGAGTCTGCGGGCATTCGTCAACTGGATGGAGAGCCGTGCCGGCGAAGCGATACTCGACAATGAAGGGGCCGGGCTGGATGATGACGAAGACGCCGTCCGTGTGTTGACGATTCACGGCGCAAAGGGACTCGAGTTCCCGATCGTATTTGTCGCCGGGTTGGGCACTGCGCCGGTGAACCGCCCAGGTGCGTATCTGATCGACCGGTCTACTGGCGAGATCGGAGTGTGCATCGGCAGCAAGTATGGGAACCGGAGCTTCAAGCTCGGCCCGGTCGATCGGCTAGGCGATTTAGAGAAGAGGCACGCGCAGGCCGAATATGAGCGTTTGCTTTACGTTGCTACGACGAGGGCGCGCGATCACCTAATCGTTTCGCTATACCACGCTAAACGAGCGCAAAATACCTGCGGCGCTCGAAAGCTGATAGAGCACGGCGCGACGGATCATGCCGAGAAGCGCTCGCAGCTGACAAGGGAAGCCAAGTCAGCCAAAAGGGCTTTCGAGGACTTAGAACCAGATCCCACCGAAGAGCCCGCTGACCGCGAGTTCGAAGAGAGCAGGAGAGAACTTGTCGCCGGAGCGACCGTGCGCCGGTACACGAGCGCGACGGCGCTGGGCGGGCAAAACAAGGATGAGAAGAGGGATGAGAGCGAGCCCTGGGCGCGAGGCAGGGGTGGAACGCGGCTGGGCCGGGCGGTCCACGCGGCTATCCAGAGCCTGGCATTTGATGCCGAAGATGCGGTGATCTCGGCGTTCGCGCGGGCGCAAGCTGTCGCTGAGGCGATCCCGCACCGCGCAGCCGACGTGGAGAGGCTTGTCCGCTGGGTTTTGCATTCGTCGCAGGCTGTTGAGAGGGCGCGCTCCGCAAAGCGGGCTTTGCGAGAGGTGCCTTTCGCGGTCCAGGTGGATGATACCGTGCTGGAGGGGTTCATCGATTTGGTCATAGAGAGGGACGACGGAATCGAGATCGTGGACTGGAAGACGGACCAGATCGTGCCCGAAGCAGTCCCCGAGCGACTGCGCGAGTACGAGACGCAGGCCGGCCTTTACGTCTATGGCCTAGAAGCGGCGACTGGTCGACGCGTGAGCGCCGTGACATATGTGTTTGCGAGCGCACAGGTGGAGACATCGCCCGGCGATCCGAGGGACTTATCGAGCACTGCGCAGACGCAACTTCTGAATGCTGGGAGTACGGCTGCCTGAGTTCGAGTCTTTCCAATGGGTTAATCAGCCGGCGGGCTGATGGCGTGTTCGAGGGCGGCGGCGTCAAAGGTATCGCTTTCGTCGGAGCGCTACAAGCTTTTGAGGACGCCGGCTTCCACTGGCAGAATGTGGCCGGGACATCGGCGGGCGCGGTCGCCAGCGCGCTAATCGCCGCAGGGTATTCAGCGGCCGAAATGCGCGAGATTATGGAGACGCGCGTTGATTTCCATAAGATGATGGACGCCGGGACGCTGGGCAGACTGCCATTCGTAGGTCAGTGGCTCAACCTTCTGTTTCACGAGGGGTTCTATCACGGCGATTACTTTCTCGGCGTTATGCGAGAGCTGCTTCAGGAGAAGTTCGGCAAGGAGCGCGTCACTTTCGCGGATTTGGTTATGCCAAAGGAGCCAACCGATTCTGAGGAGGCGTATCTCAGCAGGTTCAAATACCGGTTGCATGTCGTGGCCTCCAATATCACCCGGAATGAGCTAATGATCCTGCCGCAAGATGTCGGCAGGCTGGGACTGGACCCCGCTGACTTCGAAGTAGCGCTCGCCGTGCGCATGAGTATCAGTATTCCGTATTTCTTCATGCCGGTGAAAATCGCGGAGAAACCCAGCAAGCGCAGCCGTCAGTGGGTCGTCGACGGAGGATTGCTGAGCAACTTTCCGATTCAGTACTTCGACTCTCCTCCGGGCGAAACGCCTCCCTGGCCTACATTTGGCCTTCTGCTGTGGGAACCAACCGCGGGGCAGCCACATTATGAACGCATCCGCAGCCTTATCTCGATGACACGAGCGATGGTGCGGACGATGAATACGGCACACGACCGAAAGGCGCTCGAGGAGGCGGACCTCAAGCGCATTATCAAGATACCGACGGGAAAGTACTCAGCCACTGACTTCGATTTGGCGCTGGCGGACCGCGACTGGCTTTACGACAGCGGATACCAGGCCGCCGGTGAGTTCCTGGATCGCTGGAGCTGGGACAACTATCTCGCTGAACGCCAGGCTGTGACGGCTGAAAAGTGAACCGTCGACGAGGCAATCATTCCCGACACCTGGCTTAGTGTCCGGGATTAGCAGGAACCCCGGCCGAACCAGCCGGAGACGTAGCCGATGTCGAACATGTCTACATAGCCGTCATGGTTGACGTCATACTGCGCCGGAGCTGGGCGGGAAGCCTGGCCATACCAATTCGTTTGCCTGCTTATATCGAACATGTCGACATGCCCGTCGGCGTTGAAATCTGGGCACTGTGTTGGAGGAGCCAGCCATTCATTGCTGCCCCGGTTAACCGTCTTGATACCGTCGTTGTTGTTATCCAACGGCACCGGTTTGCCGTCTACATCGGTCGTGTAGCCGAGTGACGCGCCGCTGTCCACGGCCGGCGATGTGGGTTCCACCCGCAAGTCGGTGGTGCTACGAAACTTGGGATCGGCCGCGATACTGTTGGCGCCCAGGGCAAACTGAATGAAACCGCTGTAGATTCCGAACGCGTCGTCGAATGGTGCGTCTGAGTATCCAGCTTTTAAGACGGCCTTGATCAGGTTGTTGCGCGCGTGGAGGACGCCTGTGTTGCAACCGCTGGAGCAGACGATGCCCTGGCTAGTGGCACCAGTTAGGTAGACGCTGTTGTTATTAAGGGTCGTATTCTTAGCCACGCCAGTCAGGACCACGAACTTGCCCTGCATTACCGCCGAGCGGACCGAGTTGTAGATGAAGGTATTGTCCTTTGTCGCTGCGCCGCCAAGTTCGCTGAAAGTCTCGTTACCGATGGCTTTGTTGCGGTGGATCGTGTTTGCCGCGCCGTTGTAGATCTCCACGGCAGCACCGTCACGGCCGTGGTCGTAGGAATAGGCATCGCTGCCTGAGATCGTGTTGTAGGCGACCACGTTGCGGTCACCGTTGAGGAGGACGCCCCAGGCCCCGTTGTCGTTGTTGCATTCCGGTGGGCAAGGAGTAAGCACGTTCATCTTGTTGTTATCGACGATTGTGTTGTTCTGGATCGTGTTGTCGCTGGCACCGGTGGCTACGTGGGCCCCAGCGACGTTGTGGCTGAGGACGTTGAATTCCGCCAGGCCGAAAGTCGCGCCTTCGGCGAACTCAACGCCGGCCCAGGAGCAGTTGTCCAGCTTCAGGGCGCGTACGGTCACGTAGTCGCCTGAGACCATCACGCAGGTGGAAGCGCCGCTCACAACGGGCGCCGGACCAGAGCCGTACGCGTCGACTTTGATGCGCGCGCTTGGCGTCCCATTTTCCGGGACCTGAACCTGCTGTCCGGACCAGAGGCTCCCTCGCTTGAGGAGCAAACTGTCCCCCGGCGCGAGCAGCTGCTTATTCGCCCTCGTCAAACTCTGCCAGGGGGCGGCCTGCGTGCCCGGATTGCTATCGCTGCCGTTTAAGCTGTCCACGTAGAACGAGCCGGCCGCACTGGCTGCGCCATGCCCGGCCAGCGCCACGAGAACGCATGCAAAGGTTACAAGGGTCGTATGTTTCACAGTCTGGCTATGAAGACCCAGGGCGGGGGTCAGGGAGCATTGAAGCCGACCAACCGGCGGTGCGACTTCGTCCCCAGGTGGGCGCGTTACTAGGTGACCATAATAGCCGGGATCATAGCGCCGAGGTTTAGATTGGCTACCGGGGACAGGTGCAATGCACCTCGACTTACAACACCCTGCCCCGCACTAATCCCGCGTCCGGCACCGAGCGTGCTCGTCGGAAGAGTTATCTAACGGGACAAGGCCCCTCACCCCCTATGAATAACTGAGCGGCTGATGGCTTCTCCTAAGCCGTGGCCCTGCCGCCCAATGGTCAATGGACGGCGGCAATCCGGCCGATGCTACTCGACTTGTCCAGTCAGGTGGAACCGCCTAGAAGGGCAACGAGCGTGCCCGCGCTGAAGCGAAGGTAGCGAAGGGGGCGACGGGGGCCGCAGCGGTATCTCCTGTGCATGGGCTTGTTGCGCTAAAAAACGTAGCCGGGCCGAATTCGTGCCGTCGTACAGGTAGCGCCAGGGTACGCCGTCCCTCAAGCGAAAGGTAAGAGTATCTGGCGGTTCGGAGTCCTTGAAGCGGGTTGAGATCGTGCCGCGGACTTGCGCTTTCTCCAGCGTAGCCGTGGATTCCCGTACTTCGCTCTTGACATTCGAGTTCACATCTGGTTAACGCGATCGTCACATAGTGGCAATCTCGCCGTAACACGGTAACGAGGCGGGCCTCCTATTCTGGGCCCAGTCATGCCAAAGCTCAGGCTGGGAAATCTGGTAATTGATCGAGATCGCCAGTGCGTCTTCGTGGGGAACCAGGCGACGGAGCTGACTTCGACGGAGCTCGGGCTTCTGTGGCACATGGCCCGGTACGCCGAGAGAGTGCTAACGCGAGAGCGGCTCTGGCGGGCGGTTTGGGGGAGGGAAGCGAAGGGACCCACGCGCACGCTCGACACTCACATCGCGCGCCTGCGCCGGAAATTGAGCCAGCCGTGGATGATTAGAGCCGTGCCCAGGCGCGGTTACGTCCTCACGGACCGACCGAGAGCTTCGACGACCAAGCATTCTTCGATAAAACCAACTTTCTATTCCGATTCCGCCAGCCGCGCGCTCAGAGGAGGGTTCAATGCCTGGCTCAAAGTTTAGCGGGCTGCAAAAGCTCGTCGCATTATCCGTCATCACGCTAATCGCGTTGATCGCCGTCTCGCAGATCAACACTTTCTCCCCGGGGGACGCCGACGGTACCGCTACAGGCTCTGCTGTGAACATCGGCACTTACTCCGGGAACGGGGGGAGCGCCTTCTCGGACGCTTGTCAGGCTCCAGCCACCGAAGAGGACGCGGCCAAATGCGCCAAGGACGAGCCCGGCGGGCTGGCGGCCTTAATCGGCCACGAAAAGATCGCTATCAACTTCACATGGCTGCTGATAGCGGGGGCTTTCGTGCTCTTCATGCAGGCGGGGTTCGCACTCCTCACCACCGGACTGACGCGCGCGAAGAACGCCGGGCACATGATGATGCTCAACTTCGCCGCTTTCGTCATCGCCTGGGTCGGCTACTTTGTCGTCGGCTTCGCTTTCCAGTTTGGCGGGGCGGCCATCAACGCTGCGCCCGGAAACCTGGGTGGCGCGATGGTGCTCGGCCATCTGCTAAAAGTCAGCGGCAGCCACTGGGGTCTGATCGGCCTGAACGGCTTCTTCCTCCAGTCAGGCCACTCCTATGACGTCGGCGCGCTCGCCCTCTTCTTCTTCGAAGTGGTCTTCATGGAGACCGCCGGCTACATAATCGTCGGCGCCATCGCGGAGCGGATCAACTTCACCGCCGGCTACATAATCGTCGGCGCCATCGCGGAGCGGATCAACTTCAAGACGTTCATATTCGCCGAGCTCTTCATGGGGGCGGTTCTTTACCCCATATACGGTAACTGGCTGTGGGGGGGCGGCTGGCTCTCCCAGATCGGCCACAGCTGGAACCTGGGTCACGGCGCTGTGGACTTTGCCGGGTCTGGAGTCGTCCATGGCACGGGCGGTTGGTGCGCACTGGCGCTGGCCATCTTGTTGGGCTCGCGGATAGGCAAGTTCAATAAAGACGGCTCGCCCAACGCCATCCCTGGACATAGCATCCCCTTCGTCGTCACCGGCACTTTCATCCTCCTATTCGGTTGGATGGGGTTCAACCCGGGCTCAACGCTTGGCTCCACCGATCTGCGCATCGCAGTCATCATTGAGAACACAGCTACGGCCTCGGTTTTCGGCGCCGTGGCCGCGATGGCGTTCACCGCGTTCATCTACGGAAAGCCGGACATCTCGATGTCCTGCAACGGCATGCTTGCGGGACTGGTGGCGATCACAGCCCCCTGCGCCTTCGTCGCGCCATGGTCTGCCGCCCTCATCGGTTTCACCGCTGGCGTCATCGTCTGCGGCGGCGTCTGGTTCTGGGACAACGTCGCGAAGGTGGACGACCCCTGCGGCGCAATCTCGGTCCACGGGCTCTGCGGCGCCTGGGGCCTGATCGCACTTGGTCTCTTCGCCGACGGCACCTACGGCGCCGGCTGGAACGGCGTCAGCGGCAATGTCGAGGGCCTCTTCTACGGCGATGCCGGTCAGTTTGCTGCCCAGCTCGTCAGCGTTGGCGTAAACTTTGCCTGGGGTTTCGGCGCGACGATGGGCGTCTTCGGTCTCTACAAGATGCTCACCTCGATGCGCGTCTCGCCTGAGGCTGAAGTGCTGGGACTCGACGTTCCCGAGTTTGGTGTGCCTGGCTACGGGGGCTTCGTGATGGAGAAGGAGCTCCACGGTGCTATCCCGGCGGAGCTGATCGAACAGGTCACCCCGGCGCCAATTCCCGCGCCCAGGCCCGAGCCGGGAACGGCTTAGACGGGGGGTCCGTGGTGGCGCTCGTAATCCGGACTGCACAATGTGACTTGCGGGAGGAGTTTTGATGAAAAAGGTCGAAGCGATCGTGCGAGAAGAGCGGCTGCCCGTCGTGCTCGCCGCCTTGAGCGAACTCGGATACCCGGGGATCACCATTACACCAGTAAAAGGTCACGGCCGTCAGAAAGGCATCAAGGAGATGTACCGCGGCGTCGAGATCACCGTCGACTTCCTACCCAAGGTCAAGCTCGACATCATTGTCGCGGACGCTGCTGCCGACAGCGTTGTAGCCGCGATCGCCGAGCATGCTCGTACTGGGTCCGTTGGCGATGGCAAGATATGGGTCACAACGGTAGATACTGTAATGCGCGTTCGGACCGGCGAGACGGGAGATAACGCGATCTAGCTGCACAACCGAGGCGCGGCCTGAAACCCAGAAGAGCGCGTCGCGCTCCGCCGGCAGTGGGTCGCCTGCGGAAACTGTGTGCGCTGGGGGAGATAGACGACCCTACCTGAAGGCCGAAACGGCGCCGCTAAAGGCCCGAACCGGACGAGATCGAGCAATAGCTTGAGGTCTTGGATGTCGAGGCTGGGTCCGCCAACTGAGCGACGTCGGCAATCTGTGGAGCGAGAGTCGCGAGCGTTCCAGCCAACGTTCGTCCGAGAGGTCTTTGAGCGCACGGGGCGTTCGGGGAGCAGATGATGCGAAGACCCTCATGCCCAAGCCGCTGTATGCTCCGTTGTTCGTGCTGAATGGGCGCGAGCGGTTCGGTCAGACGGCGCTTGAATACCGTTGTTGTAGATTGGCTCCCGGGACAGGATTCGAACCTGTAACCTAGCGGTTAACAGCCGCCCGCTCTACCGTTGAGCTACCCGGGAGCGCGTGACGCTCTTGGCTGCCGAGCCAGGATTCGAACCTGGACTATGGGATTCAAAGTCCCGTGTGCTACCGTTACACCACTCGGCATTGAGGCCGTATGAACTTGTGCTGGTGCCGAAGGCCGGACTCGAACCGGCACGGGGGTCACCCCCCAACAGATTTTGAGTCTGCCGCGTCTACCAATTCCGCCACTTCGGCACATGGCAGGCGCCAAGCGTGACACGGAGCGGGCCGAACCCGCTCCAGCAGACATCATAGCAGAGTGAGTACGATCGCGAGAGCCGGACCAGAATAGCGAAACACCTAGAGCGGCTGCCAGTAGCGTCGCCCTTCGCCCATGAGGACGCGCCCGAAGGTAAGGCCCGGGAAGTGGGCCGCCGTGAGCAGCGCTCCTGTCGACTCGGCCTCTCGAGCGACCATTTCCTGCGATTGACGCGCCACCTTCGGGTCCATATCACCGAGGCCGGACCACTCGGTCTCGGTGAGTTGCACGGGGCAGCTTATGGCATCACCGAGGACAAACGCCCGCTCGGTGCCCGAAGAGAGGACAACACCCGCATGGCCGGGCGTGTGGCCGGGCGTGGAGATGACGCTGATTCCAGGAGCGAGCGCCTGACCATCCTTGACCGGCTCGAAACGGCCCTCGACTGAAGAAAACATACCTTTCAGGTACGCCTTCTGGTCGGCCGTCATGAAGGCGGAGTCCAGCACCGAGCCTGTCCAGTGCGCCTGCTCCTCCGCCGTCCAGGAGTAAGTCGCGTTGGGAAAAGCGGCCTGGGCTTTGTCACCCTCGACATGCGCGACGGTACCGCAATGGTCGACGTGAAGATGCGTGACGAAGACGGTGTCGATATCCTCCGGCTTCGCTCCAGCCGAGGCAAGCTCGCTCAGTAGAGATCCGCC
>WNGD01003045.1_pt1 | contig 23712 bp, 21 predicted proteins | sample 5400671 | NCBI WGS metagenome assembly WNGD01 (sample SAMN13153369, study PRJNA577476) | soil metagenome | isolation source: 40 cm soil or saprolite under grassland replicate 2 | place: USA:California | collected 2016-06-15
CACAACAAGGCCATGGTCCTTCACTAAACCACTCGCTCCGATAACAAACTGAGTGACGGGCGGCAGCGGTTTGTCGCCGAGCATCTCGTGGAAAATCGATTCGAACTTCGGCACAATGAAGACGAGGAGAAAACACAGGATGCCTACGGCCATTGTCATCACGATTATCGGATAAACCATTGCCGATATGATTTTGTTTTTGATCTTGGCGGCCTTCTCCTGAAATTCCGAGAGCCGGGTGAGCACGAGCTCAAGCACGCCGCCGACCTCGCCAGCCTTGACCATGTTGACGTATAAGTCGTTAAAGACCCGCGGATGCAGGGCCAGCGCGTCAGAAAATGTGCTACCGCTTTGCACAGAGTCCGCGACTTTGTTGATCGTATTTTTCAGCACCTTGTCGCGCTCCTGTTTCTCCAGAACGTTCAAGCTTCTCAGCAACGGCAACCCGGAATCAATCAATGTCGCCAGTTGACGAGTAAAGATCATCAGAATCTTTGACTTAATTTTTTTGCGCTCGAAAAGAACGAGGCCCTTTTTCGCACGCGGTTTCGTGATGCCCGCCATCTTTGCTGCGCGCTGGCGAGCTTCCTGACCATCAGGACTGGCTATGGCCTCCTCGATGACGCTCGTGGGAAAATAGCCGGCCTGGCGCAATTGAGTGATTGCCGCGTTGCTAGAAGGCGCTTCGACCATGCCGGTCGCCTCCTGTCCGCGAGTATCAAGAGCTACGTAGTTAAAGCGTGGCATGAGGGGGATTTAGCGGGTTAATGATTTAATGATTTAGTGATTAAAGCAAGCTGGACTCTTCGACTCCATTTCAATCGGTCAATCCCTAAGTCGCTGAATCGCTAAATTCGTTACGTATAGCGCAGCACTTCCTCGATGGTGGTGTCGCCAGCGAAGATACTACGCAAGCCGTCCTGACGCAGCGTCACCATTCCAAGCTCGACCGCCTTTTGTTTCAACGTGACCGTCGGGGCGCGCTCATTAATCAATTCACGAAGCGGATCAGTAATTTGCAGAAGCTCGTAAATCCCCTTTCGTCCTTTGTAACCAGTGTTGTTGCAGGCGTCGCAGCCTTTGCCGTAAAAGAATTGTTTGTCGCCGATATCCGCCCGAGAAATCCCCAGCTCCGCGAGGAACGTGTCGCTCGGCTGATAAGCGGTGCGGCATTGGCGACAGATACTGCGCAGCAAACGCTGACCGAGCACGGCCTCCAGTGTTGAGGAAATCAGGAACGGTTCCACGCCCATATCGATTAAACGCGTGATCGCCCCAGGCGCGTCGTTGGTGTGCAAGGTCGTGAAAACCAGGTGACCGGTAAGAGATGCCTGAATGGAAATCTGCGCCGTTTCAAGGTCGCGTGTCTCACCTACCATGATCCGGTCCGGGTCCTGGCGCAGGAATGACCGCAACGCTCGCGCAAACGTCAGGCCGATCGCTTCGTTTACCGGTAATTGCACGATGCCTTCCAAATCGTACTCGACAGGCTCCTCCGCAGTAATCAGCTTCGAATCGATTGTGTTGATCTTCCGCAAGCAGGAGTAAAGGGTGGTTGTTTTTCCGGAGCCGGTCGGTCCAGTCGCGATAAATATTCCGTTCGGCCGCTCGATCATTTCGAGCAGAAAATTGTAAATGTAATCAGGCATCCCGAGCGCTTCGAGATCGAGATTGACGATGCTGCGATCGAGCACGCGCAGCACCAGGCTCTCACCGAATTGCGTTGGCAATGTTGAAACGCGAAGATCGACATTGCGCCCGGCGATGTGCTTCTGGATGCGGCCATCCTGCGGAAGTCGTCTTTCCGCGATGTTCATATTTGCCATTACTTTCACTCGCGAAATCACCGGCAAGGCAAGATGACGGGGCGGTGGCGACATTTCGTAAAGTGCCCCATCGACGCGGTAACGGATTTTGAATTCGTTTTCGAACGGCTCAAAGTGAATGTCGCTCGCGCGGTCCTGAATCGCCTGGTAAAGAATGAGGTCGACGAACCGAATGATGGGCGTTGTGTTCGCTTCCGCTTCAACCGCAGCTTCGCCGTCTCCCTCGCGCAGCTGAAGAAGCTCGCCAGCTTCGCCGAGCTGCTTGAGAACTTCCTCCATGCTCGTCGTGTCGGTGCCGTAATGCTGCTTTATTAGTTCTTCGATTTGCTCAGGCGGCGAAACCACGACTTGAATGTCTTTGCCGAGCGCGAAACGAAGATCGTCTGCAGTATGAAGATCAAACGGATCAACAAGCGCGACCCGTAATGTCGTTCCGCTCATTTCAATTGGAAGAGCACCATGCAACCGAGCCACCCCGCTGGGAATGAAACGCAAAATTTCTGGCGCGATATCGCGCTCGGTCAGCTCGATGAAGTCGGTGCCAAGGCCGTTGGCAATTGTTTGATAGAAGTCCGGCTCGTCGATGAAGCCACCATCGATCATTGCCTGCGCGACCGTCTTCCCGTTTAACTCTACTTCGCTAAGGACGTCCTCCGCTTGCGAAGGCTGCAGTACACGCTGCTCGACGAAAAATTCTGCAAGCTGTTTATCGGTCATCTTTTCGTTAAATCGTTGAAGGGTTGAAGCGCTGAAGCGTTAAAGACTTGAACTGGAGAATCTGGGGAGCGCACGCGTCTCGCGTGCTGGCGAGCGCGTGCTCCCGATCGCGAACTTTTCTTGAACTCGCTTCCTGTTAAGTGCGGCCGGAATACAAACGAAAGATTGTTTCGGCGCGACGTCGAAACCAGCACGCGAGGCGCGTGCGCTCTCCAATCCGGAACTCGCCGCGCTCATCAGCTCACGTCTCCCACGGTGATGGAGATCACTTCCTCGGCAGAAGTAAGTCCGGCCAGCACCTTGCGGACGCCATCTTCGCGCAATGTTCGCATGCCCAGTTCGCGGGCTCGCTGCCGCAGGACAAACGTTGAAGTGCGTTTGTTGATCATGTGGCGCACCTCATCGTCGATTATGAAATTTTCGAATATGCCCATTCGTCCTTTGTAGCCAATTTGACGGCACTCTTCGCATCCGACGGGCTTCATTACCTGCGCCTCAGACACGTGGCCAGGCTCAATTCGGAGCGCGCGCAACTCGGTGTCGGTGAGTTCGCCCGGTTGTTTGCAGTTATTACATAGGCGCCGAATGAGCCTTTGCGCCATGACCGCGCGCACCGAGGATGCAACAAGAAACGGCTGCACGCCGAGATCGATCAAACGTGCCACGGCAGAGGGCGCGTCATTGGTGTGCAGTGTGCTGAAAACAAGGTGTCCGGTCAGGCTGGCGTTCGTGGCGATACTCGCAGTCTCGAGATCGCGGATTTCACCGATCATGATGATGTTCGGCGCCTGGCGCAGAATGGAACGCAAGGCAGCCGGAAAGGTCATTCCGATTTCCGTGTTTACCTGCACCTGGTTGATGCCGTTCATCTGATATTCAATCGGTTCCTCCACGGTAATGATCTTGCGGTCTGGCTTGTTGATGTAATTGAGACACGCATAAAGCGTGGTCGTCTTGCCGGATCCAGTAGGCCCGGTAACGAGGAGAATGCCATCGGGCAATTTGAGCAGGCGCTCAAAGGTTTCCTGGTCGTCGGAAAGAAATCCAAGCTCGGGCAAACCGAGTTTCAAGCTGGATTTATCGAGCAGCCGCATAACGACGCTCTCGCCATGATTGGTCGGGATCGTTGAAACGCGCAGATCGAGGGGCTTCTTTTTAATCTTTACCTGAATGCGACCATCCTGCGGCAGGCGTTTCTCTGCTATGCTCATCGAGCCGGTCATGATCTTGAGCCGGCTGATGATAGCTGATTGCAGACGTTTCGGTGGCGCTTGCATTTCCTGCAGCCCGCCGTCAATCCGGAATCGGACGCGAAATTTTTTATCCAGCGGTTCCAGATGAATATCGCTCGCGCCCGCACGGTGCGCCTCGATTAGCAACATGGATACGAGCCGGACAATAGGCGCATCTGCTTCATCGACGGCCGCCGCTTCCGCGCCATCGCCAAATTCCAGACCGAGATCGATATCTTCTCCAATTCTTTTCTGCAGGACGTCTGCTGCTTCATCGGCCGTGCCGTAGTATTTGATTAAGGCCTCACGAATTTTCTTTGGGCTCGTGCAAACCAGTTCCAGTTCGCGTTGCAGCAAAAAACCCAGGCTGTCCATCGTATCGATGTCCAGCGGGTTGCTCACTGCGACCACGAGCCCGGTTTCGCCGAAACCGACCGGAATCACTTTGAACCGTCGCGCATCTTCTCCCCGGATCTGGTTGATGACTTGCGGCGGAATCACCATGGATGAGATGTCAATCCAATCCATCTGCGCTTGGGCAGCGAGCGTGCGCGAGACCTCCACCTCGGACACAACCGCGTCGTCGATCAAAACATCGACCACGCCAGGCTCGCCGTTTAAACGCGAGCGCGCACTGTCAATCTGATGCCGCGTAACGAGTCCAACATCTTCGAGGACTCTGAGCACGTACTCTTCGTTGTGTTGCACTGGGGGAAAAGGATGATCGAATGGGCAGTTTACTGCAAATCGGGTTTATTTCCAGCGGTGTACCTGTTTAGCGCCAACGGCGCTGTCTCATGTCAGCCTGGGGCATCGCCCTAGGAACTCGATTGCCGTCAGACAAAGCGCTGAAAGCGCGAGTCACTTCAGCGCAATGATCAAACGAACTGGCGCCCCAAAATGGATGGCGTCTGCCCCAGGCTTTGAGTGAACGCTGCGCCTTTGGCGCGAAACCTGTGCGCGCGATGCCCCCACCAACCCAACGATCATTCCACGGTCACACTCTTGGCGAGGTTGCGCGGTTTATCGACATCGCGGCCCAGTTCGACGGCTAGATGATATGCAAGAAGCTGAAGTGGGATGACGGTCAGGATAGGCATCACGTAGTCGGGCGCTTCCGGCAGGACGACGATTTCGTTGGCGATCCCTTTGAGATGCTTCGCGCAATTTCCGCTTGTCAACGCGATGATGGGCCCCTTGCGGGCTTTGACTTGCTCGATGTTGTTCAGGTTTTTTGAAAACACCGAGTCATCAGGCGCGATAAACACCGAGGGCAAATCGGAGCGAATCAGCGCGATGACGCCGTGCTTGAGTTCAGCGCTCGGATGCCCCTCGGCAAACAGATAGGTAATTTCCTTCATTTTCAGAGCGCCTTCGAGAGCGATGGCGAAGTTGAACTGTCGTCCAAAGAACAGAAAGCCATTTGCGCTGGCATATCTTTTGGCAATCGCCTTGATCTGGTCGTTCAGGTCCAGAACCGCGTCGATCTGCCCTGGCAGCGCTTCCAGAGCTTCGATGACGCGACTTCCTTCAGCCGTGGAAAGATTGCGCATTCGCCCGAAGAGCAGCCCGAGAAGCGTGAGAATGACAAGCTGCGACGTGAACGATTTTGTGGCCGCCACGCCTATCTCCGGTCCGGCGTGCATGTAAACTCCGCCGTCGCTTTCGCGCGCGATCGTGCTGGCGACGTTGTTGCAAATTCCAAGGGTGCGAAAGCCTTTGCGCCGGCTTTCACGCAATGCACCGAGCGTGTCGGCAGTTTCGCCGCTCTGGCTGATGGCGAACACCAGCGTCTCCGGAGTCATCGGCGTATTACGATGGCGGAACTCGCTCGCGTAATCGATTTCGGTGGGGATGTTCGCCAATTGCTCGATCAAGTATTCGCCGACTCTGCCGGCATGCAGCGCCGTGCCGCAACCGGTGAGAACGATGCGTCCTACATCGCGCAGTTCAGCCGGTGCCATGTTCAAGCCACCGAGTCTCGCTGTGCATTCCTCAGCGTTGAGACGACCGCGCATCGCGTCACGCACCGTGTTTGGTTGCTCAAAGATTTCCTTGAGCATGTAGTGGGGATAATCACCCTTCTTGATGTCCTCGGCTGTGAATTCGACTTTGCTGACGGGATGCTCGGTGCTGTCTCCGGCGAGCGAAGTGATCTCGAACTTGTCTGGCCCGGCCGCCACCACATCGAAGTCGTTCAAGTAAACTGCGTCACGGGTGTAAGCGACAATCGCGCTCACATCGCTGGCCAGAAAGTTTTCACCATTGCCTACTCCAAGAACGAGCGGACTTCCACGGCGCGCACCGATCATGAAATCCGGCACATCCGCATGGACCAGCGCGATGCCATATGTGCCGATCACTTGTCGAAGAGCCGTACGAACAGCGTCAAAAAGGCGGGCCTTTTTTCCGGCGGCGTCCACGGTGCTGGCGCACGAGTCGTCGTAGATTTTTCCAATTAGATGCGCGAGTACTTCGGTGTCGGTCTCGGAACGAAAGCTCGTGTCGCCGTTGCGAATGAGCTCATCTTTTAGTGTCTGATAATTTTCGATCACCCCGTTATGGACCAGGGCCAGCTTGCCACTGGCATCGAAATGCGGATGCGCGTTTTCGTCGTTCACCTTGCCGTGCGTGGCCCAACGCGTGTGGCTGACGCCCAGCGAACCTGAGACTGGTTTCTTCTGCAGTAATTTTGCGAGCGCCGCAATGCGTCCCGCACACTTGCGTGTTTCAAGGTGTCCGCGCTCTACAACAGCGAGACCGGCAGAATCGTAGCCTCGATATTCAAGGCGACGCAGCCCGTCGAGTAAGATTGGTGTCGCCTTAGCGCGTCCGACGTATCCAACAATTCCACACATGTTTCTGAACTGTAGCGGCGGCCGTGCCGCCCGCAACGATTACAAAAGCTCGGATTGGTTCTTGCTTGGCCTACTCTCTAACGGCGGCTGCATGACGCAAAAAAAGTTGCCGCAAACTGTGGCCGCCAGATTATTGATTGATAACAATGCAGCCGCAGCGCGATTCAGTTCCGAAAAATTCAATCCCGAAAGTGGAGGGGGCACTGCCACCCGGCGCACTGCAGCGAACGCTTGCAATTATTATGGGCGGCGGTGCCGGCACGCGTTTGTTTCCGTTGACGAAAGATCGCGCCAAACCCGCGGTGCCGCTCGGTGGGAAATATCGCATCGTCGATATTCCGATTAGCAATTGTCTGAACTCCGGGCTGCGCTCGATCTACGTGCTCACCCAGTTTAACAGCATGTCGTTACACCGGCACATCCAGGCGAGTTATAAGTTCGATAATTTTTCGCGCAGCTTCGTGGACATTCTCGCTGCTCAACAAACGCCCGCCGGCTCGCAGTGGTATCAGGGAACTGCCGACGCGGTCCGGCAAAACATGCGCTACTTTCTCGAGCGGCCGTATGATTATTACCTGATCCTAAGCGGCGACCAGCTTTACCGGATGGATTTTCGGGCGCTGCTGCATCAGCACATTAAACTCGGCGCGGACATTACGCTGGCCACCAAACCGGTAGCGCGGCATCAGGTTTCCGAGTTTGGAATCATGCAGAGTGGCGTCGATCGCCACATCACCGGCTTCATTGAGAAACCGGCGGATGAATCTGAGTTGCGGGAGATGAAGATGAGCCGGGAGCTCCTCCGCGCCATCGGTTCCAATGAAGAAGAGGAACTATTTCAGGCCTCGATGGGGATTTACGTTTTCAATCGGAATGTGCTCATAGAATCTTTGACGAACGATCTGTTCGATTTCGGGAAACACATTATCCCATCATCGATTAAAGATCGGCACGTTAGCGCGTTTATATTCAAGGGCTACTGGGAGGATATTGGAACGATCCGCGCGTTTTATGAGGCGAACTTGGATCTCACTGACGTCGTGCCCGAATACAGTTTCTTCGAACCCGACTCTCCGATCTATACGCATCCGCGTTTTTTGCCGGGAAGCAAAATTAACGGTGCTACGCTGCGGCAGGCGATTATTTCAGATGGCTGCATCATCTCGGACGCGCTTTTGGAGCGATGTGTGGTGGGGATACGTAGCGTGATTCAAAGCGGCGCGACCATCCGCAACAGCATCGTGATGGGCGCCGATTATTTTGAACTCGGACAAACCGATTCGTCGCAGCCGTCCATTGGCATCGGGCGCAACTGCGTGATCGACCGCGCCATCATCGACAAAAACGCGCGCATCGCCGATGGCGTCGTAATTACGCCGGAAGGCAAACCACCGAACTTCGATGCAGACAATTATTTCATCCGCGACGGCATCGTGGTGATACCGAAAAACGCCGTGATCCCAGCCGGTTTTTGGATTTGATCGGAACCGCTGTCGGTCTCCCAGTCTTCTGCGCAGCCGGCCTAAGACGCGCTGGAAAGTCTACTAAGGAGAGCGGACACTACAGCCCTTTCTACTATCGTCTGTCGGTCATCCCCTGGAACTGCCCACCCGTTTCCCATTTTTCCTGTTTGTTCCACGGGATCGATGAATCGTGGTGATCGTCTGGATCTTGCACCAGGGCAGTTTCCTTCTGGGTCGCGCACGAGGTCATGGTTACCATGAATGCACACAGCAAAACGGGGATGACTATTCTTCGAAGGTTATGGACTTGTGCCAGCATATATCACAGTGTCTCCGGGTTGTACTTGGACGCCGCGCGCCAAACTGTTAGTCATGATATCGCCGATGGCCGTCGCGGGTTCAACTGAAGAAATGCGAATTTTTCCAACCAGCGTCCCATCTCGCAGAACAAGCATTTCCGAGTTGGTCTCGACGCCGTTGCGAGCACCGAGATTTAAAACCACGAAATTGTAAGCTTGGTTGTATGCGAGGACAGTGCCGCGCACGCCAGTACGACGGGCGGTGACGGTTTCTCGCTGAACACTTGCAGTCTCGCGCCTTTTTTTCCCTTCCTTTGGTTGGCCCGTACGTTCTTGGGCGTCTTGGATTTTTTCGGCCAGGAAAGCTTTTTCCTTTTCCGCGCTCTCGAGCTGACGGCGGAGATCATCGATTTGCGACTGCAAATCAGCAGTCGGCGCACTCTCGGCGGGAGGGCTGCCAGAGACAGAAGGATTCGCGTTCTTCCCCGCTTCGTTTACGCGCTTTTGAAGAGAAGCGATTTCTTGCTGACTGGCATCTAATTTGGCTTGCAGATCGGCTTTTTCTTTCTGAACTTGCGCCAGGTCTGCTTCCGCTTTTGCCCTTCGATTCTCTGCTTCAGCGACTGTGCCTTGTTCTTTTGCTCCAGTGGTTCCACCGCCTGGGCCATCCAGTTCCTCTTGCACGCGACGGAGTTCGGCCGCATCGCGCGCTGCCTGCGCATTCGCCGCGTTGGTGCGGAGCGCTTTCACTTTTTGGCTGTTCAAAAAGCCGAAAAACGCCGCCAGCACCAGGAAGGCAATGGCAAGTCCGGTCACGCTTTTTGACGTGACTGCGAAAACCGCCGACCCCCTGGGCGTCATTAAGCGTGCTTTTTAACAACGAATCATGCGCAAATGCAATTGTAATTTCGACGGGGCGGCTGCAGGAACGGTTCAGCCTGAATCTGGATTGCGTTTCACGATTTTTCAATCGATAGACACTGCGTGGGACAACAGCATCGTATACGAGGTAAGCGCAAACGGCGACGAGCTTATTTGCAGCGTAAGAAGGCAGCACTGCGAGCCAGCGCGACGCGGTCCGGGCCAGGCAAACATCGGTCAAAAAAGGAGCCCGAGGCGACTGGGTAGTTTTCATTCGAATGGTTGGAACGGACGTCCGTTCGCCGGCCGATTCGGTAGAGTCTTGCAATGCCGGAGCGCACTCGTTATCTGATCGTTGACGGCCACAGCATTATTTTTGCCTGGCCAGAGCTGCGCAAACTTCACGCGCGGCGTTCTTCGCTGGCGCGTGAAGCGTTAATTAAGCAGTTGCGCGATTTTCAGGATTGGACCGGCATGCGCGTCGTGGTCGTCTTTGATGGCAAAGGAAGAAAGGTCGAGGGGACTTCTGAGCCAGGCGATGTGCAAGTCTTTTATTCTCGCAGTGGACAATCAGCCGACGCGATTATTGAGCGACTGGCGAGCAAATACGCGAAACAGTTCGAGCTGATGGTCGCCACTTCCGATTCAATGGAAGCGCAGACCGTGCAGGCGTGTGGCGCAGAACGGATTTCTCCTGAGGGACTGCGCGCTCTTCTTTCCACCAATCGTAAATCGCTATAGCGGCAGGCGTGCCGCCTGCAAAAATTAAATTGCCGCAGCCGACACGGCTGCCTCTACAGAGCTCTGCCGAGATTACAGCCCCAGTTTCTTCTCAATTTCTTTCACTCGCGCGAAGAGTTTTCCGAGCCGGTGGATCCAGGCAATTTGTTGCTTAGCTTCCGCAAGCGGAACCGCGGGAGAGCCGAACCAGGCGCCGCCCCGCGTGCTCTTAGAGACGCCGCTTTGCGCGCCAATCGCGGTGCCGTCACCAATTTCGAGATGGCCTACAATGCCGACCTGCCCTCCCATCATGACGCGCTGGCCGACACGCGTACTTCCTGATATCCCGCTCTGCGCCACAATGACCGAATCTTTTCCTATCACCACGTTGTGTGCGATCTGTACGAGATTATCGATCTTCACGCCTTGCCGGATCCACGTCCGGCCAAACCGCGCGCGGTCGATGGTCGTGTTCGCGCCGATCTCGACATCATCGTCGATCTGAACGATGCCGAGTTGCTGAATCTTTTGCTGTCGGTCATCGACCATTTCAAAACCGAAACCGTCCGCACCGATGACTGCACCGCTGTGAATGATTACCCGTGAGCCAATCCGGCTTCGCTCCCGAATGGTCACTCGCGGATAAATGAGACATGCGGATCCGATCGTCGTCTCGTGGCCGACGTAACTTCCCGCGCCGATGATTGTGTCATCGCCGATTCTTGCGCCGGCCTCGACGACCGCATGCGGTTGGATCGATACGCGCTCTCCGAGCTGAGCGCTTCGATCAACGACCGCGCTTGGGTGAATACCAGCCGCAAATGTAATCGGCTTGGGCGCGAATTTGAACACGACTTGCTCGAAAGCCTTAGTTGGATTTGAGACGCGAATCTGAGCGGGAGTGATCGGCTCACCGAAATCGGTTGGAACAAAAACTGCCGACGCCCGCGTTTTGCGCAGCAGGCCAACGTATTTTCGATTTGCGAAGAAGCTGATTTCTCCAGGAGTCGCTTCTGCCAGTGATGCCGCGCCTGTGATTTGCAGCAATGGATCGCCCACCAGCTCGCCACCGGACGTTGTCGCCAGTTCTTGAAGAGTGAAAGTCACGACAAAGATTCCCTAAATGGTTGAAGCGTTAGAGCGTTGAAGCGTCAAGAATGTCAGCGTTCTGTGCGCCCGCTCCAGTGCGGCGGACGCTTTTCGATGAACGCCTGTACGCCTTCGAGCGCAGCTTCGTCCATCATGTTGCAGGCCATGGTCTGACTCGCTGCTTCATACGCGGCCGCGATACCCAATTCGGCTTGCCTGTAAAAAAATTCCTTCCCCATTGCCACTGCGACGCGTGGTTTTGCGACAATCGTAGCAACCAGCTTTTCGACCTCGGCATCAAGCTGATCTGGTTCCGCCACGCGATTGATTAGGCCGCGCTGCTTTGCCTCATCAGCGCTGATAAATTCGCCGGTAACGAGCATCTCAAACGCCGCTTTGCGCAAAACGTTGCGGGAGAGCGCCACACCCGGCGCGGAGCAAAACAGCCCGAGGTTCACACCGCTAACGGCGAATTTTGCTGTGCTTGACGCGACGGCGAGATCGCACATCGCCACCAACTGGCAACCCGCTGCAGTCGCGATGCCTTGGACGCGGGCAATCACAGGCACCGGTAATCGTTGGATGGCAAGCATCATGTCAGAGCATTGCGCAAAGAGTTGTTCGTAATAATCCAGTGACGGCGCTGCGCGCATTTCCTTCAGGTCGTGGCCGGCGCAAAAAGCTTTGCCTTCGGCAGCGAGAACAACCACCCGCACCGATTCGTCGTGGGCGATCCTGTCCAGCTCACGCTGCAATGTTGCCAGCATCGCTTCGGACAAAGCGTTGAAGGCGTGCGGCCGGTTAAGTGTCAACGTAATCACACCGCACGTGTCCTGGCTCCGCAAGAGGACTGGCTCTTCGCTCACGAAGGCTTTCGCGGCCGATGCCGGTTCGACTGATAGTGGAGAAGCTTTCACGGATTGGGACGCTTAAACGCTACTGCTGAAATTCCAAATCTGAAATTCGAAAAATTTAGTTTCCGTTTGGAGCGCGCGACAACATCATCTGGCAGGGATTGCTCCGGTATGAAATGAAAATCGTCGCGATCGCTAATCAAAAAGGCGGCGTCGGGAAAACGACCACAGCCGTAAATCTCGGCGCTGGGCTGGCGGAGTTGGGCCATCGCATTTTGCTTGTTGATCTTGATCCGCAAGCGAACGCGACCAGCTCGTTCGGTTTGGAAGGAGTCGAGCAAATCAGCCTCTACGAACCGTTGCTCGGCGGGGCTTCCATTACTGAAAAAATCGTTCCCACGCGCCGCGATGACCTGTTTATCGTGCCGGCCGATCTCGATTTGGCCGGCGCCGAAGTCGAAATCGCGCGCATGCCGGACCATCTCACGCGTCTGGCGGAAACGCTCAAGCCGCTGCATGCCGACGAGACGTTCGAGTTCGTTTTCCTGGACTGCCCGCCGTCGCTTGGGATCCTGATGAGCAATGCGCTTGCCGCCACCGATGAACTCTTGACGCCAATCCAATGCGAGTATTTTGCGCTGGAAGGATTGGTAAAAATTGTGCGGCTGGTCGAGCAAGTGCGGGATTCAGGCGCCAACAAGCGCCTCGAGCTCAGCGGGATTGTCATGACGATGTTCGATGGTCGGACTAACCTTAGCGAGCAGGTTGTGGCGGAGGTACGCGAGCATTTCGGCGAACGCGTTTATCAGACTGTGATCCCGCGGAGCGTGCGCTTGAGCGAGGCGCCGAGCTTTGGGAAGTCGATCTTGGAATACGCTCCCAGTGGAGCTGCCGCCCAAGCCTATCGGGCTCTCGCGCGCGAGTTCATCCAGCGTCATGCTTCGCCAGCCACTCCTCGCGAGTCATCGCATACACCAGCGTCGGAAAATCTCGAAACGTAATTTCCTTCTCGACCTTCATTCCATTTTTCTCCGCCACACGGCGTGAAGGAATGTTTTCTGGATGAATGAGTGAGATAACGCGCGATAGGTCCCAGTCACGAAAGCCGTGATCACGCACCGCGCGCGCGGCTTCAGTAATGAGGCCGCGGTTCCAGTAACGGGGATCGAGTCGGTAGCCGATCTCGATGTCTTCAATGCCATGCTCCGGATGATAGAAGAAACCGCAGTAACCTATAATCGCGTCCTCGCCGTGCGGGACGACGGCAAACTGCGACGGGATGCCGGCGCGGTCCCACCCAATGACTTTCTCAATGAAAGCGATGGTCTGCTTGCGCTCGGTGAAAACGCCTAATGAGAAGCGCATGAAGTCCGGATTGGCGAACAACTGCGCCATCACCTCGACATCTTCCTCACGGAAGGGGTGCAGGATGAGTCGTTTGGTTTCGAGTTGCATCTTGTTTTTCTCGCTTAAGGCGCGGCAGCTACAGTCTGAATGATTTTCGATTCTTTAATATATGCGAACGGATGATGAGGAGTTTGCCCGCCCGGCCCAGCCACCCGACACCACGAGCTGGTCGGCGGTGCGCGAGGCGGCAAAAAATTGCGAGGCATGCCATCTTTACAAGCGCGCGACGCAGACGGTATTTGGTGAAGGTCCCAAAGGCGCAGCGATGATGTTGGTCGGCGAGCAGCCGGGAGATTACGAGGACGTCGCCGGTAAACCGTTCGTTGGACCCGCTGGGAAAATTATGGATCGAGCGCTCGAAGAAGCTGGGATTGATCGATCTCAGGTTTACGTCACGAACGCGGTGAAACATTTTAAGTGGGAGCCCCGCGGTAAACGCCGAATTCATCAGAAACCAAATTCGCGCGAAATCGCCGCGTGCCGCCCGTGGCTGGAAGCGGAGCTCCGTCTGGTTAAGCCGAAGTTGCTCGTCTGTCTCGGCGCGACGGCGGCGCAGGCGATCTTCGGCCCATCATTTCGCGTTACGCGCGAGCGCGGCAAAGTGTTGTCATCTAAACTTGCGCCGAGGGTTCTCGCGACTGTTCACCCATCGTCGCTTCTTCGGCAGCCCGATGAGACATCGCGCGAACGCGAATACAAGCACTTCGTCACCGATCTTCGCGCTGCATTGCGCGCAGCCGGCGAAGAATAATCTTAATGGTATGGCCGCCGCGTTGCGGCGTCCGGACGGCGCCGGCGGGACCTGCTCTACCTGATCAGTTCGCCCCAAACTGGTTCTTCCAGTTGTAAGGCAGGATCGTCCAGCTCAGTTCGATTGAACTTCTCGTATTGCGCAGAAACATCTGCCCATGGGCGCAGGCGCATTTTGACACGATCACCGGGGCGCAGGCGCGCGGCCGGCGTGTGGACGTTGTTCCGCATGCTCCAAAGGTAGGCGACCGCTTGCAACTCTTCGCCCGCGGCACGGGCTGGATCGGCGATGTCGATCAAGTGTAGCGCGACGATGTGGTCCTTATAGGGAACCGTGCCTGGGCGCGGCACCGGCGAGATATTTTCGACAGTGCCCGTCACCACAACTTCTTCGCCGGTCTTGGGGCTGAAGAAATGAGAGGGCTTTGCCTGACCGGTTTTCATGTCGAGCAGTTTCCAATCTCCAAATGAGAGTTCCCGCGTGGCGAACTCCCAAATCACTAATTTCTTTCCCGCAAGGCGATCGCGCCCGCGCGCGAGCTCGTTGCTCAAAATCTCGCGCGTGGCGAACGACGCGTCGCTGTTTCGCAGAATGCAGTCGATAGGCCGCCGCAACGCCACGCTCAGATGCTCGGCGAATCCCGCCGATTCGCCCCAGCCCATCGCTTCGAACGAAAAAATATTTGAAAAACTGTCGCCGAGCAGGAGCACATCGGCCTCCTTGCTTGGGCGCCACAGCGCGTTGCCAGCGAGGACTTGTCGAATCGTCACTTTCTCCGGCGGAAAAAACTTATCGGCTTTCGATAACTTCAACATCGCGGCGATATCGCCGCGCGCGACGATTTCCTTTTCGATAATCGACGGCAATGTCGATCCCGCCGTTGCTGGCAATTGGAGAAAATCTGCCAAGCGTTGCGCAACAAATTCCATCGTCTCGGGCCGCCAATGCGTGTCGGTTTCGAGATAAAGAGGCCCATTTCTTCCTCGCTCCATCAAAAACGGCGCAGGATCGAACACGCGTACTTTCTTTCGTTCGAGCCGGGCTTTGAATTCGTTGAAAGACGGATTGGGTAAGTCGCCACCGGCCTGAGCCCGATTGGCGTTAGACACGGCGAGCATTTCACCTTCGACACTTGGTTTCACCGACACCGGCAGAACCACCAGATCGATGCCGCGTGCGGCAAGCTGATTGCAAAAATCGACAATCGCCTGAATCGGATCGGGCTGGACACGGCTCGCTTGCAAACGGTGTTTCATCCGGACCGGATCGAGAAAGGGGGGACCGATCACATGATCGACATCGGCGCGATAAAACAGCCAGTGGTCGTCACCCAAATAAACCTGCTCGTTGCCAGCGCCCAGCAGCACGGTGAGCAGATATTGTGTGCGCGGCAAGAGCCATTGCGAGACTAACGACTCGTTTTCCAACGTGCGCTCGACGCGTTTCAGATCTTTAGAATGGGGGAGCCAAGGCAGCGATTTGAAGATGGAAATCATTGGCAAGCGGGTGATCGCGCCCGCCGCGCGAAATTCGCCAGCAAGCTGAATCGTCGGAACAGCGACAATCGTTAACAAAAACAGCGCAATAAGAGTTTGCCGCGTTCCCGGCGCAAACTTCGTGTTCTTTAGCGCCAGATCGGCTTCCTCTTCGCGCGGAAGCCTCCGATGCGCCGGCGCTCCCGGAGTCGGGTCAGCGTATCTTGGCAACGAATATTTCGGCAGAGGTGGTTGGTTCGCTGGCATATTCAACGCGCTAGAAAATGAAATAGATAAAGGGGTTGTATTCTTGCGTGGCCAGGACGATCAGCGCGAGCCAGCCGAGCGCGAAACAAGTCGCCGTCTTTGGCCAGGTGATTTCTTGGGTCCAATCCCAAGTCTGCGTCCCAAACCAAACAACGATTCCCGCGGTCAGAATCGACAAAACGTAATACGGCTTGTAAATCAGACCGCCAATCAGCGCCGCATTCGGCAACGGCTGTTTGAAGTGAAACATCGCGCCGAGATATTGGACGGCGCTCCGCAAGCTTTGGCCGCGAAAGAACACCCAGCCGATCGTCACGATCATGAACGTTAGGCCGATCCGCAATAGCTTGGGTAGATTATGATAAAGACCTTTGCGGCCCTGGCTGCGCTCGAATGCGAGCATCCCGCCATGAAGCCCGCCCCAGATCACAAAGTTCCACGATGCGCCGTGCCAGAGTCCGCCGAGAAGCATTGTGATAATGAGGTCCGCGTACGTGCGGGGAAGGCCGTACTGGTTGCCGCCTATCGGAATGTAAAGATATTCGCGCAGCCACGTTGAAAGCGAGATGTGCCAGCGTCGCCAGAAATCAGTGATCGATTGTGCGAGATACGGCGAATCAAAATTTTTCGCGAAAACGAATCCGAACATCAGGCCGAGCCCAATCGCCATGTCGGAGTAACCGCTGAAATCGAAGTAAATCTGGAACGAATACGCGAGCGATCCGAACCACGCGTCGAGCGTTTGAATCGAGCCAGCGTCAAATGTCGTGTCCGCGATTTTACCGCACGGATTGGCCAGCAAAACCTTTTCGCCACGCCCATCATGAAAAACGCGACGCCGCGCGCGAATTTATCGGATGTAAGCCGGCGATATTTGAGTTGATCGGCGAGGAACGAGAACTTCAGAATCGGCCCGGCGACAAGGTGCGGGAACATCGAGACGAAGCAGGAGAAATCGATAAAGTTGGCCATTGCCTCGGCTTTGCCCCGATAGACGTCGATGGTGTAGCTGAGCGCTTGAAATGTGTAGAAGCTGATGCCGAGCGGCAGCACCACGCGAAAAAATGTGTTCAACTGAGTGCCCGACAATCCGAGGCTTTGCACGAGCGAGTTGTAACTATCGATCCCGAAGTTGAAGTACTTGAAAAAACCCAGGACAACGAGATTGCAGACGATCGAGATTGTAATTGCCGTCCGCCGGACGCGCGTCTTGCGCTGCTCCTGGTCGACAATTTTTACCGGCTGACGCCAGACTCGCCACACTTGCCAGGAGTTATGCGCGATGACCAGACTCATGAGCCAGTCGATAAACGTTGTACCGAACATGAGCGCCATGAACCGCGGCTCGGCCCAGCCGTAAAATGTGTATCCGGCAACGATCAACCAGGCGTTACGCCAGCGTTGCCGCGCGCGAAACAGCGCGTAATAAACGAGCAGCGCGAAAGGCAGAAAATAGTAGATGAAAATGTGGCAACACGGTTATAGAAAAACTTCTCTTGAAGTCGACTCGAATCTTATCAGGCATCCGCAGATTTCGGGGGGCGGTCTCGCTGTCGGCCAGCACTGTAGGGAAAGCTGTCAGCCTTCCCCGCAGTTCTTGTTTTTACGCCGTTATTCTCACTTGTTTGTCTATCCCGAAAGTCTTCGCGGCTGATTCGATTCCGTTGTCCGATTCGCAACAGAAATTTGTTAACGAACTGGCGGCTAAATCACGCTCGGCTGAAAGTAAAGGCGCGGCCGTGATCTCGGGCGCCGATGGCTGGTTCTTTCTTTCCAGCGATATCCGATTTCTCTCGGTCGGCCAATTCTGGGGCGCCGACGCGGCGAAAGTCAGCCGGGCACATAAACCCGAATCGGCCGATCCGATTCCGGCGATTGTCGACTTTCATAATGAACTGAAACGGCGCGGAATCGACCTGCTGCTATTGCCGGTCCCGCCGAAGGCCGCAATTTATCCGGAGAAAATTTTGCCCGACGTCGATCTTCATGGTGAAACGGCGGCTCCGTTCCTTGCGCGATTCTATGACGAGCTGCGGAAACGCGGAATTGACGTCGTCGATCTTGCGCCGGTCTTCCTCCAAAACCGTGCCGGCGAGCACGGCCCGGTTTTTTGCAAGACCGATTCGCACTGGTCTGGATTTGGCTGTGTTCTCGCAGCACAAACGATCAAGGAGAAAATTCACGAGAAACTCGCCGGGCAGCCGCGGAAAAATTACGCAGCAGAATGGAAAGAGACCACGATCAAAGGAGACCTTGGCGATCTTGCCGGACCCAATACAAAGAAGCTCGAGCCGGAAAAGATCGCGGTCCGAACGATCAGCGACAAAGAAACGGGCGCGGCAACGATTCCCGATCCCAACAGCCCGTTGCTAATCATTGGCGACAGCCACACGCTCGTGTTTCACGATTTTCTCGGGGAGAAATCCGGTTTGCTTGATCAACTTGCGTACGAGACCGGCTTTGCGCCTGATTTGATAGGCACGCGTGGCTCGGGCGCCACCTCGGTCCGGATCACTCTGTATCGGCGCACACGGAAAGACCCCGAGTATCTCGCTAAGAAAAAAGTCATCGTCTGGTGTTTCGCCGCGCGCGAATTCACCGAGTCGGACCAAGGCTGGGAGAAAGTCCCTGTTTCGCAATGATGCCAACGCGACGGAACACAAGGCTGCGCTCTTTACAGCCAACGAACATTTTGTCTGGTATTTCGGATCCGACGGAGCGCAACTCCGCCGGCCTCATAGACTGCAAATCTATGTGCTCCGCTGCACTACGTCGCTTAGCTACGCTCTTAGCCTGCGTGAGTTTTGCTCCATATCTCCACGCTCAAAGCACTCCAACTCCGCCTGATCCGCCGCGCGATCTCACGGTGTTGATCCTCGGCGATTCGCTCTCGTTGTGCGGATTCGGCAAACGACTCGACAAAAAATTCCGGGCCGATCCGCGTGTAAAATCGGTTTTCACCTATTGCGCATGCGGCACGAACCCGCTGAGCTGGTTGAAAGAGAAACCCTATGCGCACGTTCAGACGCATTGTGGTTACTGGAGCATTGAATCGCTGCCAGATTCGCATGCTATCAAGGAATTACGCGATGTTTACGGAATGACGCGCGGCCATACCCCGAAATCGCACCCAGTTCCAAAGCTGGAAGACCTTATGACCACGATCCAGCCGGATATCCTCGTTATGCAAACCGGCGCGAACCTGTTCGGCCTATTCTCGGGGCGCGAAAAAGTAAAGCCCGACCGCGATGCGCCCACGTTGCGAAAATATCTCGTGCCGTTTGTCGAGAAAGCGATTACGCCGCTGTCGAAGTTACGAAAAATCTACTGGGTCGCGCCGCCCACGTCTGGGCGCGTTGCAGACGAAGTGCAGGAGTTCGTGTTCCAGCAAACGCAGAACGACATCGGAAGCGTGACGCACGTCATCGATAGTCGAAAACTCGTCACCTATCCTTACAAACATATGGAGCCGGACAAGGAGCATTTCGTCGGCGAAGACATGGACAGGTTGACGGACAATGCCTTTGCCGAGATCGACCGCGATCTCTCCGCGCAGCCATGGTCGAATGTGCGGCCGCTCACCGAATCATTCGCGAGCCTCGCAGCAGTGAAAACGCGCACGCCCGCGCCGAGCGCAACGCCCGCGACGGCGTCGTTGATCGTGAAGGCGAAACTCGTTTCCAAAACAAAACCGATTCGCCAGCAGCAATTGCTCCCATACCAGGAATTTCTGGTCGGATTCGTTTACGATGTGGAAAAAGTGATCGCGGGCAACTATGAGGAGAAACAAATCTTGGTGATGCACCCGGCCTACATCGGTCTGCGCCGGCAATCGCTCGGGAAATTTCGCATCGGCCGGACCTACGCGCTTCAGTTGCGCGAGTTAGACGGCTCGCTTTGGAGTACGGTAAAATCCAAAGACGATTCCGGCCGGCTCGATTTGGAACCCTACATTCGCATCCAAGATGAAGCCCGATACCCCGAGAGTGCGCGGTAAAAAAGATTGGTCGCCAATGATTCGCTCGGTTTCGTTTTCGCTCGGGTTGTTGGTTGTCATCGGCTCCTTCGTCTTGGCAAATAAACCCAAGAAGCTGTCCGTTCCTCCGCCACCGCCAAAGGTGCTCATGATTGGCGATTCGTTATCTGTAAGCGGCTTTGGCGATGCGGTGCGCGAACATCTTGAAGATAAGTTCGGGCGCCAGAACATGGCATTTTTCGCGTCATGCGGGTCGTCGCCGGAGAATTGGTTGCGAGACGAACCGGTGTTTCATACGCGGTGCGGCTACCGCGAGCGGACGCCGACCAGCGACATTTATCGTGATTATCACAACGGCAAGAGACCGTCAGCCGTGGTCACGCCGAAGGTGGAGACGTTGATCGAGCGATACAAGCCGACGATCCTGATTGTCCAATTAGGCACCAACTGGATGGATCGCTCTTTGTCCGACGATCAAATCCGCGCTATCCTCGAGCGATTCGTTAGCGCGGCGCACCGCGGCGGCACGCGAAGGATGATCTGGATTGGCCCGCCGGATTCGTGGCGATTTTCAAAGGTGCAGAATCGGATCTACCGGCTGATCCAGCAATCGGTGCGGCGGAGCGATCCAGTGATCGATTCACGTCGATTCACTCGTTATGTCTTGGGGAAAACTGGCGGCGACGGGGTTCATTACAACCGCGAATCGGGCGAGGCATGGGCGAGGCCTGTGATTGCCAGCATCGACCAGATTCTCGCGCCTGACATTGCGGCGCGCCGAAAAGTGGCGGCCGCCAACTAGCTAGCTGCTGGGCGATGTCTGATAAGCAAACTGTTAGCTTCCCCTACAGGCTACAGGCTGCTGAATCGACATCACGAGTCTTGTAATTCGAGATGAACTCTCGTCGAAATCGGTCGAATTCACCGTTCTCGATTCGGTTTCGCGCTAGCCGCATCAAGTCGAGATAGAAATGCAAATTGTGCAGTGTGATTAATCGCAAACCGAGAATCTCTTCCGCTTTGATTAAGTGCCGAATGTAACCGCGCGAGAATTCAGTGCAGGCGTGGCACGCGCAATCTTCTTCAATCGGACCTTTATCAAGCGCAAATTCCGCGTTCTTTAGATTTAGCGTGCCGGTCGGTGTGAATGCGGTCCCATTACGGGCCAGTCGCGTCGGCAAGACGCAGTCAAACATGTCCATTCCGCGCGCGATCATCTCCAGCAGTTGTGGCGGTGTCCCTAGTCCCATTGCGTAACGCGGTTTGTCGCTGGGCAAAAATGGCTCCGCCGATTCAACCGCTCGCATTATCTCCTCTTGGGGTTCACCCACGCTGACTCCGCCAATCGAGTAGCCATCGAAATCAAGATCAACAATTGCCTGCGCGCTTTGCTTGCGCAGATCCTCAAACGTCGCGCCTTGGACGATGCCGAAGAGCAGAGAGTTCGTAGTTGATGGTTGATATTTGATAGGCTCCGCCATTCGACGTTGGATGTTCGATGTTGGGCGTTCGGCGTTTTTTTGTTTCCATTCCTTGCAGCGACGCGCCCACCGCGTCGTCATCTCCGCGCTTTGCGCTGCGTAGTCGTATTCGCACGGATACGGAACGCATTCATCGAGAGACATCGCGATATCGCTTCCGAGCGCGGCTTGAATTTCCATTGCGATCTCAGGTGAAATAAATGCTCGCGCTCCGTCGATGTGATTTTGAAATTCCACACCGTCCTCAGTGATTTTGCGCAACTTTGCCAGCGAGAAAATCTGATACCCGCCGCTATCGGTCAGAATTGGTCCATCCCAATTCATGAACTTGTGCAGGCCGCCAAAATGTTTGATCACGTCCAGTCCCGGCCTGACGAACAAATGATACGTGTTTCCGAGAACGATCTGTGCTTTCAGCTCGCGCAGTTCTCGGGGGCTGACGCCTTTAACCGAGCCCTGCGTTCCCACCGGCATAAACGCCGGCGTATCGATCACGCCATGCGCAGTTGGTAACCGGCCCTGTCGCGCTTTCGAATGTCGATCGGTCGCCAATATCTCGAAGTTTTTTCGCATGCGAATCAGAGATTCCTCGACTTCGCTCGGAATGACAAACGCAGTGAAATATTTTCTTTGCGAGGCACCGTTTTCCCTCTATATTCGCTGCTTACCGCATCAGGCGCGTGAGAGAGTTTGTTGCGCGGCCTGAGCGGGTTTTTTGTCGCCCGGAGCAGGACGTTTGTGGCGGCGCTTTGTTGTTACATTCAGGAAATGCCCACGATTAATCAATTGATTCGAAAAGGACGCCGGAAGGTGTCGGTGAAATCGAAGTCGCCGGCGCTGTTCCGTTGTCCGCAGCGGCGCGGTGTATGCGTGCAGGTGATGACGCGGACGCCGAAGAAGCCGAACTCTGCCTTGCGCAAGGTAGCGAAAGTGCGGTTGACGAATGGCCAGGAAGTGATTGCCTACATTCCGGGCGAGGGGCACAATTTACAGGAGCACTCCATCGTGCTCGTGCGCGGCGGACGCGTGAAAGATTTACCGGGCGTTCGCTATCACATTGTGCGTGGCACGCTCGACGCGCTTGGTGTCGATGGACGCCGGCGCGGGCGCTCCAAGTACGGAGCGAAGCGCCCGAAGGGTGGCGCGGCCGGTGGAGGCGGCGCAGCGAAAGCGGCGCCGGCAGCGGCCAAGGAAGAGAAAAAGTAAATTTGAACAAGACCATCGAGAATGTCGCGACGGAAGAGAGTTTACAAAAAAGAGGAGCGCGTCGATTCCCGTTATGGGAGTCCGGCGGTGGCGCGGCTCATTACGACCGTGATGAATCGCGGCAAGAAATCGCTTGCGGAACGAATCGTGTACACCGCGATCGAAAAATCGCGCGAAGGTTCTGATTCAGTCGATCCGCTGGAAGTAGTAAACAAGGCGATCGAAAATGTTCGTCCGCGGCTCGAGGTAAAGTCGCGTCGGGTCGGCGGGGCGACGTATCAGGTGCCGATGGAAGTAGGGCCCGCACGACAAATTTCTCTCGCTACGCGCTGGATTGTCCAATACGCGGACAATCGTAAGGGAGTGCCAATGGCGGATGCGCTGGCCCAGGAGATTAAGGACGCCGCGGCCGGACAGGGGAACGCGATCAAGAAACGGGAAGACACACATAAAATGGCGCAAGCGAATCGCGCGTTTGCGCATTTTAGATGGTAGAGATTATGGCGACGGCGACGATGGAACAGAAAAAGGTCCCGGCAAAAAGTCCAAATTCGCCGGATCGCAAGTTTCCGCTGGAACGAACACGGAACATCGGCATCGCGGCGCATATCGACGCCGGTAAGACGACAATCACCGAGCGCGTGCTGTTTTACACCGGCATGATCCACAAGATGGGCGAGGTGCACGAAGGCACCACCGTCACCGATTGGATGGAGCAGGAACGTGAGCGCGGAATTACAATCACGTCGGCCGCGACGACGTGCACCTGGGCGCAACGCACAGAAGAAGGCGTTTACAAAATTTTCGAAGGCGTCAAGCAGCGTATCAACATCATCGATACGCCGGGCCACGTTGACTTCACTGCTGAGGTGGAGCGTTCATTGCGCGTGCTCGATGGAGCAATCGCCGTTTTCGACGGCGTGGCGGGCGTGCAGCCCCAATCTGAAACAGTCTGGCGGCAGGCAACGAAATACAACGTGCCGCGCCTGGCGTTCATCAACAAAATGGACCGCGTCGGTGCGGACTTCGAGATGTCGGTGGATAGCATCCACAAAAAACTCGGCGCAAATGCGTGGCCGATTTTGTTGCCACTAGGCAGCGAACATCAGCTGCGCGGCCAGCTCGACGTTATTAATAAGAAGGCGATCATTTATTCCGAGGATGATCAACTTGGATCGACATATGAAGTCACTGATGTGCCAAAGGAGTATGTCAATCTTGTTGATAAAG
>WNGD01002365.1_pt1 | contig 23702 bp, 21 predicted proteins | sample 5400671 | NCBI WGS metagenome assembly WNGD01 (sample SAMN13153369, study PRJNA577476) | soil metagenome | isolation source: 40 cm soil or saprolite under grassland replicate 2 | place: USA:California | collected 2016-06-15
CTTCCGGAATGGCCCGTCCGATGTTCGCGGGCAGCTTGGCGATCACGGTTGCCGCGGGGGCAAACTCCACGGTCCCGTAGACATACCGATCCGAGCCCAGGTACTCCACCCGCCGCACGATGAGCGGAATCGGGTGAAGTGGCTCCCGGTCGCCAAAGTGGTCGCTCGGCAGCAGGTGCTCGGGCCGGAACCCCAGGAGCGTCCTGCCGCCGCCGCCGGGTTGCTCGACCAGATTCATGGGCGGCTGGCCCAGAAACGTCGCCACGAACGTGTCGACCGGGTCCTCGTAGACCTGGTGCGGTGTCCCCACCTGCCGCACCTTGCCGCGGTCCATGACCGCGATGCGGTCACCCAAGCCCATCGCTTCGACCTGATCGTGCGTCACGTACACGGTGGTACGCATGATCTGGCGCTGGAACCGTTTCAGCTCGTCGCGCGCGGTGTTCCGAAGCTTGGCGTCGAGGTTGGCGAGCGGCTCGTCGAGCAGGAAGACCTGCGGATCGCGCACCAGCGCGCGGCACAGCGCCACGCGCTGGCGTTCGCCACCCGAGAGCTGCCGCGGGTAGCGCTCCAGGTAGCCGGCGATCCCGAACAGGTCTGCCGCCCAACGGACTTTCTCGGCGATGGCGGCGCGCGGGAGGCGTGCCGCTTCGAGCGGGAACGCGATGTTGCCGAACACGGTGCGGTGCGGGTAGAGGGCGTAGCTCTGGAAGACCATCGCGATGCCGCGCGCGCGCGGCGGCACGCTCTGGTCCACGCGCCGGCCGCCGATGTAGATCTCGCCCGCGTTCGGATGCTCGAGGCCGGCGATCATCCGGAGTAGTGTCGTCTTGCCGCAGCCCGAGGGGCCGAGCAGCACGAGCAGCTCCCCCTCGCGAATGGACAGATCTACGCCGTCCACCGCGTCGTGGTCACCGCCCTTGAAACGCTTGTGCAGTTGCCTGATTTCGACGCCTGCCGACGTTTCGCTCATGCTCCCCCGCTCCCCCCCGGAGCGCACGCAGGATGACCAGGGAAGCACAATGCGTCAAGGGTCGCTGATTGGACTGCGCAATGGTAGGATTCCGTCGTGAGCGACTTGCCCGCGGTGACGCCCGATTATTTCCAGATCCTCGTCGTCCGAGAACTTCGCAAAGTTGGATTCGACGTTGGCCAGCCCCTCGTTCATCGCCGTTCCGAGCTGCCGGAACCGGAGCGCGGCTTCGTCCTGGAGCTCCAAATTCCGCTCCGCCGGCCGGGCTCCACCTGGCGGGTACTCGCGGCCTGCCGACACCAGTCCGGCAGCGTCGGGCGCGATGTTATCGAATCGGTAAAGACCCGGCTGCCGGAAGTCCCGGCCGACGTGGCCCTCGTCTTCGCGACTCCCGATTTCACGGCGGAGGCTGTGACAGCGGCGCAGGAGGCCGGTGTAGCTCTCTTGCGCCTCGTCGACGGCCGCAGCGCGTTCGACATGAGCGGCTGGAGCACGCCCGGCCATTATCCCGCCTGGCTTCCCGCGTATCTTCCGCAGCTCATCGATCGGGATATCGCAGGACAGCCGCGCGCGCGGTTGCTCGAAGCGGGTCGCGTGGACATGCTCCTCGACTGTCTGGCGCCCCGCTAATAAAGGAACGCTATGGCTGAGACGGGTCTGCAAAAGGACGCGATGGACGTGTTGCAGCGATGGGTGGACCAGTTCAACGCCCGCGCGGGCGGCGCGATCGCGTTGAGTTCGGGTGGCGAAGCAGGAGGCGCTCAGCTCCGGCTCAAGTACACTCCCGCCGACGGGACGATCGCAATCCTGCACTTCGTTGCCGTGAACGAAGGCGGGCGCGCCGGCATCCGAGTGCAGGCGTTCGAGGGCCCCACTGCCGAAACCTCCGTGCAGGCGGGACTGTGGGCGAGCGGTCAGTTGGGCCGCCGGCCTTGAGGAGTGACGCCTAATCCGTGAGAGGGATACGCCGCGCGCGATCCCAGAGACCCTGCATTCCCAACCGTTGCGCCACGCCCTGAAAGTCCGGCAAAGGTCCACGCCAGTGCAGTTCCTCGACGTCGTCGAACACGGGCACGTCGGTTCGCAGCGTCGCGAGCTTGCGAAACAGCAGCGCGAGCGTACGGTGCTCCTCCAGCGTAGCCGCGAGTCGCGCAGCGCCACGCACCGGCACTGACCATTCCGTCGACTTCACCGGAATTCGTTCGAGGTGCGTGTAGCGACCGAGGACAGCGCCGGACGCCTTCTCGCCCCAACCCGGAATGCCGGGAAAGCCGTCGGCGGAGTCGCCGACCAGCGCGAGGTAGTCGGGAATCGACGCGGGACCGACACCGAAGCGTGCCACGACGCCGCGCTCATCGCGCTGCTCGCGCTTGCGCCGGTCGAATTGCACCACGCGGTCGCCGCGCACGCACTGGCTGAGATCCTTGTCGGGGGTACAGATGATCACCTGCTCGACACCAGGCGACGCCGCGGCGCGGTGAGCGGCCGCGGCGAGCGCGTCATCCGCCTCGAACTCCTCCATCGCCCAGACCACGACGCCCATCGCCCGGAGGTCGTCTTCCAGCGGATGAAACTGGGCGAGGAGTGCCGGCTCGATCCCCTCGCTGGTCTTGTAGCCCGCCCAGAGGTCGTTGCGAAACGATTCGATGACGTGGTCGGTTGCCACGCCCAGGTGCGTCGCGCCGCCCTCGAACATGCCGAGCACCGAACCCAGCACGCCGATGATCGCCGCTACTTCGTGCCCGTCGCGATCGCTCTGCTTCGGCATCGCGTAGAAATGCCGGAACAGCTCGTAGGTGCCGTCGAGGAGATGGACTCTCACGCGTGGAGGTGCTGGAACAGATCCGCGCGCACCGCGGGATCGCGCAGTTTCCAGACGACGCCATCGGTGAAGTAGTGATGGATATTGAAGAAGGCGCTGATGGCAAACCCCACTACTTGACCGGGTCGCGATCCCAGCCAGTTCGTCACCACCGCCATGGCTCCGAGCGGCAACAGGATCGACGCCACGATCGAGCCCACCAGCAGCACGATCAGATAGATCATGATCTGGAAGGCGACGAGCTGCGACGCCCCAATCGCACGGCGTGTCCGGTTCACTTCCACGCGGAACGGAAAGATCAGATACTGCAGCGCGTGCGCGATCTGCACGATGAAGAGCGCGGCGAGACCGACGCGCGCCATCGCGGCATACCAGACGAAGATCGCGATCCACGGAATCCAGGCGCGGAGCGGTGCGATGCGGCGGGTGCGCGAGCGGTGCAGCGCAAAGCCGGCTACGCCCATCGCCAGCGCCACGGCCGTGAGCGCACTGAGTCCCACGTAGAGTGGTGTGAGATCGACGTAGTGATCGTAGCCCAGGTAGAAGAACCACACGACGTGCCAGGCGGCGAGGATATAGAGCGACGAACGGACCAGGCGGCGCTCGACTGCGTTGAACGGATTGCCGTCCAAGTACGTGAACGTCGCCACCATGCCCCACGCCTGGCTCGTGTAATGCCACGCCAGGTACGTGCTCGAGATCGTGAGGAGCGCGGAAATAGGAATGTCGGTCCAGCGACTCGCGACGACCGCCGAGATGCACGCGATCAGCAGGAGCGTCGGGACATATATGGCGGCCCAGGGATGGGCGTGGATGCTCTCGCGGGTCCGGTACACCATCCGGTAGGAGGCGAGGAAGTGCGGCATGTTCACGAGCGCGCCGAGCCACGATTGCACGCCGACACTGAGCACCAACACGTCGGTTCGTCCCATGACCAGCAGAGGCACGAGCACGAGCAGGGACAGGCCGCCCGTGGCGAGCGCGTCAACGAACGGCGAGACGATCGCCGGCGGCGCGGGGGCAGGAGCGGGGGCGGGGGGGGCGACCCGCACGGGCATCGCGCGGGCAGCGACTTTCATCGTGGCGCGCTCCCGGACTGCTGCTGGCGCCGCAAGTCGAGCGTGAGCTGATCGCGCAGCGCGCCGATCGCTCGGCCGCGAATGTTGAGGATGCCGCCGGGAAGATTGTCGAAGCGATAGCGCCGCAGCACCACGAGATAGACCCCGGGGTTGCGATCCACGACGGCCGTCAGGTCCACGGCCGTCTCGAAATAATGGTCGGCATAGATCTGCTTGGCGGCGGCCAGGGTCATGCCCGGAAGCTCCGGCGGCGTATAGACGACCAGGTGGGTCACGCTCAGGATCGGCCTGAGCCGCGGCAGCACGTCCTCCGACCAGAAGATGATTTCGGCCGCGCCGGCGGGAAGTGCTCCGCGAGGATAGCTCGCGAAATAGGTTCGCAGGGACGGCACCGTCTGGTAGATGTACGGCGATTCGGCGAACTGCGCCGCGAACGCCTCGCTCGAGCGTACGGTGAGATTGCCGCGATCGTCGTAGAGCGCCATGGCCGAATCGCCCCGCGTGCGGTAGTCGGTGACGTACTCGACCAGCCGGCGTCGCGCGTAGGCGCTCAGTTGCGCCTGCAGCTCGGCGGCGGGCGCCGACCAGTTCATCTGCTCGCGAATGCGGCGCATGTCGGTGGCCGGTAGCTTGGCGACGCAGTCGCCCGGCTTGCAGTTCTTCATCTCCGCGACGTCACGGGGGGTGATCGTCACCGCCGCGAGGTCCGCCTCGGTCGCGGGATTGCTGAAGATGCCGAGCTCGGTGCGCGTGGGTGTCCGCAAAGAATTGGGGAAGTCGCGGAGCGCGCGCATGTACTGCTCGCGTGAGACGGGCGCTGTGATGATGCCGAAGATCGCGACATCGCGGCGATCTCGCGTCTCGAGCACCTTCACGACCGGCTCACCGCGCTCGATCGCCTCCAGCTGCGTGACGTCGAGCCGGATGCTCTGCTCCAGGAATTGAGTCAGCTGCGCGGGTCGCTGCGCTGCGGCCTGCAGGAAAAGCAGCAAGGTCAGCATACGTCTCCGGTTAGATCAGTGGTTCGATCGGCAGGTGAGAGAATAATTTCGCGCCGAGGGGGCGCCAGAATCCCGCCTCGGGCTCATCGGTGTAGCCGCCGGTCCATTGCAGGCCGCCGTTGGCACCACGTTTGACTTCGTACGCCAGCTCCGGGCTCGACCAGCGCTCGAACAGCGCCGCCACTTCGCCGGCCAGCTCGGCACTCGTGACGAGCACGCCCACTTCGGTGTTCTGATCGAGCGAGCGGGGATCGAGGTTGACCGAGCCGATGAACACCGACGTGCGATCGAAGACGAACGTCTTGCCGTGCAGGCTCGCCCGTGAAGAACCGATGACTGCCTTGGACGCACGGGGGCGCGTGGCACCCGCCGCTTCGGGGCGGAGCTCGTAGAGTCGCACACCCTGCTCGAGCAGGGGCCGGCGGTATTTCATGTAGCCAGCATGCACCAGCCAAACGTCGGTGGCGGCCAGGGAATTGGTCAAGACGCTCACGCTCACACCGTCCTGGCGCCGGCTGCCGAAGAATTCGACACCGGCCTTTCCCGGCACGAAGTACGGCGAGACGACCAGCAGATCGGCCCGCGCCGCGCGCGCGTAGGGGGACAGCTGGCCGCCGAGGTAGGTCTCGCTGCGCGTGCCCACCGGTTGCGTCAGCTTCTCGGGAGGGTCGGCGATCACGCGGGCGGCAGCCCAATGCACGTGCAGGTCGTCGGCGCGCAGGTCGCGGGCGAGGTGTGACTCGACGAGCGCGCGTCCGTAGACTGAGTCGCTCAAGGACTCACAGCGATCTCGCAGCTGTGTGCGGGCCGCGGGGAAGAAACTGGGATCCGGAGCAAACTTGCCGAGCTGTGTGATGGGGACGGCAAACTGGCTGTTCCAGTACGTCTCGAAGCTCGTGGTCGACTGCCGCGCGATGGGCCCGGCGCCCAGCACGTCGACGTCCTGGAAATCGAGCTCGCCGACGCCGAAATATTCGTCGCCGATGTTGCGGCCGCCCAGAATCGTGGCGATCCCGTCGGCGATGAACTGTTTGTTGTGCATGCGGCGATTGACGCGCGCGAAGCTCGTCAGCAGCTCGGCGAAGCGGTACAGGCCGGAGCGGTGCGTGTAGGGATTGAAGAGGCGCACCTCGATGTTCGGATGCGCATCGAGTCCGGCGACCGATTCGTCTTTCTTTTCGAGTGTGCCCCAGTCGTCCAGCAGCACGCGGACGCGCACGCCGCGGTCGGCCGCGGCGATGAGGCGATCGACGATGAGCGAGCCGGTCTTGTCGAGATGGAAGATGTAGTACTGCAGGTCCAGCGTGCGTTCGGCGAGCTCGATCAGGACGGCGCGGGCGACGAACGCCTCGAGGCCCGTCGCCAGCAGACGGAACGCGGACCGGGCGGGGTCACCGCCACCGTTCGCCGCGACGCGCGGGGCAATCCATTGCTCGAGTCGAGTCAAGTCCTCGGAAGGTTCCTATCGTAATCGCGTCGCGCAAGGCATCCTTGGGATCGTGGTTTCCTTTCCCGACATCCCTGGGTCTTCACAGAGGGGTATCAGAGAGCGAAACGCGACACACTTCTCACTGGAGGACACCATGAAATCGCTTCCCCTGATGACGGCGGCCCTGTGTCTCATCGCCGCCCCGCTCGCGGCGCAGGACACGAGCCACGCCCGACATCCACGGCCGCGCGCCGGAACGGCGCCCCACGGGATGATGCAGCGGGGCGACGACATGATGGCAATGATGCGGGAAATGATGGCGCCGCTGATGCCGATCATGGCCTACACACCCGATCATCTGCTCGGTCACCGCGACTCCCTGAAGCTCACCAGCGATCAAGTCACCCAGCTCACCGCCATTCGCGACGCCGCGAAGGGCACCCACGACGCCGCGGCCGCCGATTTCACGACCCACATGGGCGAGCTGTCGAACGCGTTCCAAGCGGCCGCGCCCGACACCGGCGCGCTGCAGCCGCATTTCCAAGCGGCCCATGCCGCGATGGGGAAGGCGCACTGGGCGATGCTGGCTGCGGCCGCCCAGTCGAAGGCCGTTCTGACGGATGCACAGCGTCAGAAAGTCGATGCGACCGTGAAGGCGATGATGCAGCGCGAGCACGCGATGTAACTGCTGGCATCAGAGCCGCACGCGCTTGAGGAGCTGCGCGTTCGCGGCGACGATCACGGTGCTGGCCGACATCAACACCGCGCCGACTGCCGGGCTCAGCAGGATACCGCGGCCGGCCAACACGCCTGCCGCCAGGGGAATCGCGATGACGTTATAGCCCGCCGCCCACCACAGATTCTGCACCATCTTGCGGTAGGTCGCGCGCGACAGCGTCATGATTCTCGGAACGTCCCGCGGATCGGAGCGCACCAGGACGATGTGCCCCGCCTCCACGGCCACGTCAGTGCCGGCGCCGATGGCGATCCCGATGTCGGCCGTCGCCAGCGCCGGTGCGTCGTTCACGCCATCGCCCACCATGGCGACCTTCCGCCCGCGTTTCTGCAACTCCGTCACTTTCGATTGTTTGTCCTCGGGCAGAACCTCCGCGAACACCGTGTTGATGCCGAGGTCTTTCGCGACGGCCTCGGCGACCGCACGCGCGTCGCCGGTGAGCATCGCGACTTCGATGCCGCGGCGATGCAGCGCGTCGATCGCTTCGCGGCTCTCCGGGCGAATTGCGTCCGCCACCGCAAACACGGCGAGTGCCGCGCCGTCGCGGAGCAAGTAAATGGCCGACTGGGCGCGGCGCGCCGCGGCGTCCGCCTGCTCCGCGAGTGCGGGCGGCACCCGCCCGTCCTCGGCCTTCAGCAACGCCGGTCCCCCCAGCCGATACTCGACGCCTTCGACAGTGGCGGCCACGCCCTTTCCTGGCAGCGCGCGGAAACCATGCGCTGCGGGGACCCGGAGGCGCCGCTCCGCGGCGGTCTTCACAATGCCGCGCGCGATTGGATGCTCCGATTCACGCTCGATCGCTGCGGCCACGCGCAACGCATCCTCCGCGCTGGTGCCGTCCACCACCGCGACATCGACGACGCGAAATTCCCCCAACGTCAGCGTTCCGGTCTTATCGAAGATCACCGTATCGACCAGGCGCGCTTCCTCGAGGCCGCGTCGATCGCGGACGAGCAGTCCGGCGCGGGCGCCGAGCGTTGTGGAAATCGCGACTACCAGGGGAACGGCGAGCCCCAACGCATGGGGGCATGCGATTACGAGGACGGTTACGACCCGAACAATCGAGAAATCGACGGGCGCGCCGAGCAGCTGCCAAACCACCATCGTGAGCAGGGCGGCAGCGATCGCGACGCCCGTCAGCATCTGGGCCGCACGATCGGCCAGATCCTGGGCCCGGGACTTCGATCGCTGTGCCGCGGCCACGAGACGCATGATCTTCGACAGCTTCGTGTTCTCGCCGGTGCCCGTCACGTCGACCCGGAGCGAGCCTTCTCCATTGATCGTCCCGGCGATCACCTGATCGCCCTCGCGCTTCTGCACCGGTCGGGACTCGCCCGTGATCAGGGACTCGTTGACCGCACTCTCGCCTTTGCGCACGACTCCGTCCACGGGCACGCTTGCTCCGGGCCGCACGAGGACGATTTCGCCGGTCCGCAGCTCGCCGATCGGGACGACTTCCTCGTGCCCTGCAGTGATCCGCGTAGCCGTCGCTGGAAGCAGCTTCGCGAGCTCCTGGAGCGCGCCTTCCGCGCGCTGAATGGACCGCATCTCGATCCAGTGACCGAGCAGCATGATCGTCACGAGCGTCGCGAGCTCCCACCACAGCGCGTCGGCGCGGATCAGCTTCAGTTCCACGATCCAGGAGAAGACAAATGCGACCGTAATAGCCAGCGAGATGAGCGTCATCATACCAGGCAGACGCGCCCGCAGCTCGCGCCAGGCGCCCTGGAGAAACGCGCGACCGCCGTACAGGAAGACGAGCGTACCGAACACGGCCGGGATCCAGTTGGCTCCCGGCACCGCCGGCGCCCGGTAGTGCAGGAGCATTTCGATATGGCCGGACCAGATCACCGCCGGAACGGTGAGCATGGCCGAGATCCAGAAGCGGTCGCGGAACATGCGAGGCGAGTGTCCGGCATGAGCGTCATGCGCGTGCGGTATTGGCGCGCGAGCGGGGGCCGCCTGCTGGCCGTGTGGACCGTCGTGGTGGACGGCGTGTTGATGCCCGGGATGGCTCATGTGAGTTGGGAATGATAGACCAGTATGAATGCGAGCATGGGTCTTCCTTTCAGTGTTGATTCGGCATGGTCATACCAGCGGCGGGATGCGGCGCATGGATCGGGCGGAGCCGCACGAACACCGTGGCTCCGAACGGTGTCCGCGATCCGTAAATCGATTCGAGCGCTGATGGGACGGCGTTCACGGTTGCTTGCAGTCCGACACCGAAGGTCGTCGCCGAGCCGCGCACAAGGTCGCGGATGTATCCTGCCGAGATGGCGGCGACTTTGAATTTCGTCTGGGGCGCGACGCTGCCGATCACCAGGTCTTCGGCGGTTTTCTGCGTTAGCTCGATCCGCCCGTAGATCGTGTTGCGTCGATCCACGATCGCTTCCGCCTCGACGAGCGCCGCCTGCGCGGTCGCTCCCGCCTTGCGATTCGCTCCCCAGACGATGGCCGTCGCGAGCTGACCGTCGCGCCCGATCCTGCGGCCATGCAGCACCGACGCGGTGATGCGATGCACCGGCTCGCCCGGATGCAGCGCCTCTGGACTCTTCAGGTATCCGTATCCCGCCGACACCGTCCAATTCGAATCGAGGTGCGCGCTGAATCGGCCGGAGTACGAGTCGAGCCGGATGGGATCGAACCCCCATCGCTCCTCATTCGGCTCGCGACCGTTGAAAACCGAGCCTTCGAGCTTCCAGTGGTGCCCGAAGATGCCGGCGGTGAGCACGCCGAAGCTGATGTGCGTGGCATCCTGCCAGTGATGGCCGAGCGGCGCGACCGGATTGTCCATTGCAGACGGGCGGTGCATGAACGCCACCGGGCCGAGTGCCGGCTCGCCGGATGGAGCGACGTACGCCGTGATGCCGATGCTGGGCGAGAGCGCGCGCTCATACATCGCCGCCAGCTCCATCCAGAAATCATGGGGGTGCTGCCGGTCATGCAGGGGCTGGCCCCGGTAGCTCTCACCGCTTTGGAGAAGCAGCGGGTAACCTCGATTGGTGACGGTCGCCGGGTCGAGACTGAGCATCGTTCTCGCCTGAAAGCGGCCGCCGAAGAGGTCGCGGCTCGCCATCAGCATCGCCCAGTTGAGTGAGCCGAACTGGTCGTCGCCGCGGGGTCCACCTTGTTTGTCGTACTGCACGAAGCCGAACCCATGCAGCATGATGAGCCACGAGCCGGTCATGAAGTGACGCGCCGGAAGGGGAACCGCGTCGGGAATCCATGTGGTCCCCGAGCCCATCCGCTCCATCGAAATGCCGAGCGGGTCGTTCATGTTCATCGCCATCCCAGGTTGCTGCTGTGTCATGCGATGCTGAAGCGCTGCAACCAAAGCAAGAACCGCGAGCATGATCAGCCTCTTATCCAGGAGCCCAAAGTCGAAGTCCGCAGCGAGGGAGACCTCGCCGCGCACGGGACACGTCTGTCGTCTCGAGCTAGGCTCTGGGAGGGGGTGCTTCTGGGGCCGCGGTGCGGGATTCGGGGGAGCGAACCGTCATCGCGCTGTAACGGCTGAACGTCGCGCCCCACAGTGCCGCTGTGTCAGGTCTGGCCACGTCGACAGTTAGGGAGCAAGATGTGAGTGCCTGGCAGCAGATCGGCACCGGCGGTGTCGACGCCTTGTCTGAATGCTCCTGCTGCCGGTGATGGTGGGCCGGAGCAGGAGAGTTTTGGCTGGGCTCATGACCAGGCACGCAGCGGGATTCCCGGGCTACGAACCCGAGGTGTAGAATGAGCGCCACTGCACCGCTGGCGAGCATCTGCCGAAGCGTCACGACCGAAGTCTAAACCTGAGGAGCTTGATGCGGAAGCAAATCGTAGTGGCCGCGATCCTCCTGCTGATCAGTACGTCCGTCTTGCTGGCGCATGACCTTTTTCTAAAGCTCGACTCGTTCTTCGTGCCTCCGCGTACTGCGGTGCGGGTCGCGGTTTTGAACGGAACATTCTCGACGAGTGAAGCGGCCGTGGCGCCAGATCGGCTGCGCGACTTGAGCATCGCAGGCCCCAACGGTCGCGTCGTACTGGCGCGCGACGCCTGGCGACCGCAAGGCGATACGACGTGGCTCACCCTGACGACCGGCTCGACCGGCACCTACGTTCTCGGCGCCTCGCTTCTCCCTCGCGAAATCGCGCTGACCGCCGAGCAGTTCAACGCCTACCTGGAAGAAGACGGTATTCCGGACGTTCTGGCCGCGCGCACGCGAGGTGGTGAGCTCGCGAAGCACGCCCGCGAGCGTTACCAAAAACATGTCAAGGCGATCCTGCAGGTCGGCGATACGCGAACCGACGCCTTTGGAACGGTGCTCGGCTATCCCGCGGAGATCGTGCCGCTCGCCAATCCATATCGACTCGTCGTGGGGGACACCATCGCCGTGCGCTGCCTCGTCGACGGAAAGGTGGTGGCACGGCAGCTCGTCATCGCGGGCGGCGAACGGGACGGGCAGGCGATTGCCGACGTGCGGGCGCGAAGCGATCGGGACGGCGTCGCGCGGTTCGCGTTGCGTGCGCCCGGAAAGTGGTACGTCAAGTTCATTCACATGGTACCGGTCAGCGGTGACAGCGTGAACTACGAATCGAAATGGGCCACTCTCACCTTCCAGGTGCGCTAACGATGGAGACATCAGCTCACACCGTCCTGTCGCAGTGGGAAACGTTCTACGTCATCGTTGGGTCGTCGGGTGCCGCACTCACCGGGCTGATGTTTGTGGTGATCACCCTAGCTGCCGACTCGAGCGTGCCACGCACGCCGGAGACACTCAATGCGTTCGGCACGCCGAACGTGATCCACTTTGTCGCGGTGCTGCTCCTTTCCGCCATCCTCACCGCGCCATGGCAGCGCTTCCGCGATCCGGCCCATGTCCTCGGCGCGACTGCCATTGCCGGGGTCGTCTACGTACTCGTAGTCCTACGGCGCATGCTCCGTCAAACCGGATACAAGCCCGTGCTGGAGGATTGGGTGTGGCATTTGGTCCTGCCGATGCTCGCGTACGCGGCGTTGTTCGTTGGTGCGGCCGGGCTGTCGCACGAGCAGATATGGGCGCTGTTCCTCATCGCAGCGGTTTCCTTGCTGCTCTTGTTCATCGGGATTCACAACGCCTGGGACACGGTCACCTATCTGGCCACGTACCGCCGAGAGAACGGGGAGAAGTCCAAATGACCCTGCCACGCCGCCAACTCCTCAAGTCGCTCGTCGCCGCGTCACTCTTTCCCTCGATGGGGCGAGTCAAGCGCTTCGAGGCACTGGCGCCGAGGCGGCGGCTAGGCAGCCTGAGTGGAGAGCCCGATTGGCTCGCGATTCGCGACCTCTTTCCACTGGCCCCTGACTGGACGCACCTGTCGAGCTTCCTGTTCGTCTCTCATCCCAAACCCGTCGCCGACGCGATCGACCATTTCCGGAGGAAGCTCGATTCCGACGCGATGTGGATCGAGATCGCGGCTTTCACCGACGCGGAAGGACGCCCCTTCGCGGCGGTCAAGCGTGCGCTCGCCGACTATACAGGTGGGAGTCCCACGGAGATCGCGTTCACATCCAACACGACGAGTGCGCTGGCGATGGCCTACCACGGCCTGCGCATTCGCGCCGACCAGGAAATCCTGACCACTGAGCACGACCACTACTCGCATCACGAGTCGATCCGTTATTCGGCCGCGCGCTCAAGCGCGAGCGTCCGGTACATTCCGTTGTACGACAGCGGGGCTCTTGCCAATGCGGACCAGATTGTAGACCGCATCGGCCGTGCGATCACCGCCAAGGCCCGCGCGGTGGGTGTGACCTGGGTGCATTCGTCGAGTGGTGTGAAGCTCCCCATCGCGCGCATCGCGGAGGTCGTGGCGCGCGCCAATCGCGGACGGGCGAGCGCGGATCGCTGCCTGCTGATCGTGGACGGGGTGCATGGCTTCGGGAACCAGGATGTGGACGTCGCGCGACTCGGCGCCGACTTCTTCGCGAGCGGCACACACAAGTGGCTGTTCGCGCCGCGCGGCACCGGCTTCCTGTGGGGCCGCGCCGATGCCTGGCCCGAGCTGCGGCCGACGATCCCGAGCTTCGATCCGGACGGGATCGACACGACGTTCGACACGTGGGAGAATCGCACAGATCTGCCGCCCACGCAGGCGTCGTTCGTCTCGCCGGGCGGGTTCCTCGCCTACGAGCACCTGCTTGCCGTCCCTGCCGCCGTCGAGCTGCATCGCGCGATCGGCCGCGACCGAATCGCAGCGCGCATTGCAGAATTGAACGCGGCGTTCCGGGCAGGGGCGGCCGGCATTCCCGGCCTCACCCTGCACACGCCGCGCGATCCGGCGCTCTCGGGCGGGATCTCCTGTTTCGAGGTGCGGGGTATGACTCCGGGTCAGGTCGTGGCGCGCCTTGCGGAGAAGAAGATTCGCACGACAACATCACCCTATAAGGTCTCGTACGCCCGCGTCTCCGCGGGTATCATGAACAAGTTGGAAGAGATCGAGCTGGTGCTGCGGGAAATCAGAACCCTCGCTGCCTGATGGAGGAACCGTGCAGTCTCAGAACTATGATGCGATTGTCGTAGGGTCGGGGATCTCCGGCGGCTGGGCCGCCAAGGAGCTGACCGAAAAGGGCCTGCAGGTCCTGCTGCTCGAGCGCGGCAAGAACATCGAGCACATCAAAGACTACGTGAACGCCACCAAGGCACCGTGGGACTATCCCCATCGCGGCAGACGCACGAAGGCGATGGAGCTGGCCTACCCGGTGTTGAAACGGGACTATCCGCTCAACGAAACGAACGTGGACTACTGGGTGGACGAACGGGAGTCGCCGTACACCGAGGTGAAGCGGTTCGACTGGTACCGCGGTTACCACGTCGGCGGCCGCTCGCTGATGTGGGGCCGCCAGAGCTACCGCTGGAGCGATTTCGACTTCGAGGCGAACGCCAAGGACGGAATCGCGATCGATTGGCCGATTCGCTACGCCGACATCGCGCCCTGGTACGATTACGTCGAACGGCACGCCGGCATCTCCGGGTCGCTGGAAGGGATGCCGCAGTTGCCGGACGGGCAGTTCCAGCCCGCGATGCCGCTCAACTGCGGCGAGGAGTTGATCGCCGGCCGGCTCAAGCAGCATTTCGACGGCAGGCGCAGGATCATCCCCGGTCGCACCGCGAACCTCACTCGACCACTGCCAGGACGCTCTCAATGTCAGTATCGCAACGCGTGCTGGCTTGGTTGCCCGTTCGGTGGGTACTTCAGCACCCAGTCCTCGACGTTGCCGGCGGCCATGGCGACCGGACGACTGACGCTGAAGCCCTTCGCGATCGTCACCGAAGTGCTGTACGATCGCAGCAAGAAGCGCGCGACGGGTGTGCGCGTGCTCGATGCGGTCACGAATCAGACCACCGACTACACCGCGAAAGTCGTCTTCCTCTGTGCGTCCACGCTGAATTCCACGTGGCTGCTGCTCCGCTCCGCGACCGATGTCTGGCCCGGCGGCCTCGGCTCGAGCTCCGACGCGCTCGGGCGCAATCTGATGGATCACCACTTCCGGGCGGGCGCGTCCGGCACGATCAATGGGCTCGACGACAAATACTATTACGGCCGGCGCCCCACGGGCTTCTACATCCCGCGCTATCGCAATCTGTTCGGCGACAAACGGGAATACCTGCGCGGCTTCGGCTACCAGGGCGGTGCCAGCCGTTCGGGGTGGTCGCGCGCGGTGGCCGAGCTGGGCGTGGGCGCTGCGTTCAAGGACGCGGCGGCACAGCCCGGATCGTGGTCGATCGGCGGCACCGCGTTCGGCGAGATGCTGCCCAATCCAGCGAACCGGGTCACCATCGATCCGAACAAGAAGGACAAATGGGGACTCCCGGTGCTCGCGATCGACTGCGCCACCGGCGAGAACGAGCGCCTGATGCGCAAGGACATGATGAACGACATGGCCGAGATGCTCGAGGCCGCGGGGGTGAAAGACGTCCGCACGTACGACAACGGGTACTGGCCGGGGATGGGGATCCATGAGATGGGGACGGCGCGGATGGGCCGGGATCCCAAGACATCGGTCCTCAACGCTCACAACCAGGTGTGGGACGCGCCGAACGTCTTCGTGACGGACGGCTCCTGCATGGCGTCGACGGCGTGTCCGAACCCATCGCTCACCTACATGGCTCTCACGGCCCGCGCGGCGGACTTCGCCGTGAGCGAGCTGAAGCGCCGGAACATCTAAACGTCGAGGACCGGAATCATGCCTGAAGCAAACGAGGTTCAGGGGATCGATCGCCGCGAGGCGATTCGGCGTGTCACCGCACTACTCGGCGGCGTCGCGCTCGCGGGCGGCGGCGCGCTGTTCAGCGCGGTCGAACGCGCGCACGCGCGAGCGGCAACAGTGCGCCAGGTCGGGACATTCACGGCGCAGGACATTGCCCTCCTCGACGAGGTTGCGGACACGATCCTTCCCGAGACCAAGACGCCAGGCGCCAAGGCGGCTCACACCGGGGCGTTCATGGCGCTGATGGTGACCGATACGTACGACGAGCGGCAGCAGGGCATTTTCCGCGACGGGCTGCAGAAGCTGAACGACGCCGCGTTCATGGCGGCGACACCGGCGCAGCGGCTGGCCAAGCTCGAGCAGCTCGACCGCGAGCAGAAAACGTACATGGATACCCGGGCCCAGGGCGCGCCCCCGCATTACTTCCGGCAGATGAAGGAGCTGGCGCTGCTCGGCTATTTCACGTCGGAGATCGGCTGCACGCAGGCGATGCGGTATCGGGAGACCCCGGGGCGGTTCGATCCGTGCGTGCCGTACACGCCGGGCGAGACGCAGTGGACGGGGCACGCGTAGCGGTTCGTGAGCCAAGCAAGGGAGGTGGTGTATGGTGACGAAACAACTCTCAATCGTCGGTCTACTGGGTGGCGCTCTCGCATTCGGCTGCGCCGAGCAAGGCCCGCCGGTCGGCCCGGCGGCTGCCTTTCAAGCCGTCGGCACAGCTGCCCCGGCACCGTTTCTGACAAGTGTCGCAAATCCCTGCAACGGCGAGCTCGTCGATATCGAGGGGTGGATCCAGCTCCGCTATGTCACGCGTAGCGACGCTCAGGGCGGCTCTCATACGGAGGGGCAGATACTCGAGCACGGCCAGGGGATCGGGGAGGTCACGGGCGGGAACTATGTCTTTTCAGTGGACTCACTCATCGATGTCAACGCCGGCGCGATTCAGTCGGGAGTCAGTCAGGAAGTGGTCGTTCGACTGATCGGACAGGGCCAGGCGCCGAGCTTCCTCGGAACCCAGATCCTGCACTTCACCGTGAACGCGAACGGCGATCCCGTCGGGGTGGTCGACGACTTCCGCAGCGAGTGTCGTTAGGGTGGTGAGCTCCAATAAGGAGAACACTCGCACGCGTTGCCGGGCGTGGTGATCGTTCCTGACTTCCTCGTCACGATGACCCGGGCGCACGAATGAGGCTTCGCGTCCGTGCGCTTGTGACGATCAGCGACTCTTCAGACGGACGTCGATATCGGCGATGATCTCACGCGGGGCGTCGCGTTTCGCCCATCCCTTGTGCTTCCCGCGATCGTGCCGCTCACGGACCTCCCACAAGCCGCGCACCGCGACCTGCTGGCCTTGCGGCGTGGCGAAGATGCGTACGACTTCGTCGTCACCCCGGCGCGCCCAGATGATCCGATTCGGTCCTGAGCGCTGCACGCGATAGACGACCCACCCGCGGTTGACGAGCACTTCGCGCGTGACTACGACGACGCGATCCACCGGCACCACGTAGACGTACTCCGCCGGCTCGGCGTAGACGACGCCGGCGCTGGTATAGCCCGGCGCGCAGCCGGCGAGACTCAGCGCGCCGGCGACGAGCAGCAATGGCAGTGTGTTTTTCATGGTGCACTCCTCTTGAGCATGCCTTCTGAAGACCCCGATCACGCGCAGAAGTTACGTCTGCGCGTGATACGGGTCACACTCAGCTCGGTTGTGTTGTTAGGAGTGCAGCACCTTGAACGCGTGCGTCCACTCGTTGTGTAGAAAGCCGGGGATGCACCAGAGGATGCAAAGCGGTTCGATCGCGCGCGCCGCAAGGGCGCCGCCCAAATCGAGCGTTTCCCAACCGAACTGATCGAGGACGCCCGTCACGATCTGCTTGCCGGCGGCGTCGTCGCCGCAGATGAACATCGTGGGGCGCCCGGCCGCGTAGGTGGGATTTACCATGCGCGCGTTGCCGACCGAGCTGAACGCCTTCACGAACCGCACAGTGGGATGCGCTTTCTGAAGGCGCTCCATCAGCGATTCGTTGATGGTCGTGAAGTACTGGAGCACGCCATTGACCGGAGGCGCTGGGGCGATCGGGTTGGTCGTGTCCATCACGACCTTGCCGGCGATGCCGGAGCCTGCGAGTCGCAGGACGTCGAGCGCGGCCGCGCCCTTGACCGCGAGCACGAGCGCCTCGCCGAACGTCGCGGCCTGCGCGAACGAGCCGAGCGCGGCGCCCGCGTGTTTCGCCTGCCAATCGGCGAGTTTGGCGACGTCACGGGTGCCGAGCATGACCGAATGACCGTGCTTGAGGAAGCCGGCGCCCAGTGTCTTGGCAACTTCGCCCGAGCCCAAAATGCCCACGTTCATGACTGACGCTCGCTGTCGGAGAATACGCAGTAGATAGTACCGAACAACGGGGCGTGCCGTTAATTGGGGTCGACATCACCGCCACCGGGGATTGGCCGCCGGTCACTCGTGGCGGTGGCGGTGATGAATGTCGGGATAATGCGGATGTGCGTGCGTGAGCGGCTCATGGGTGTGCACGTGGGTGTGAGGTTCCCCCGGCGGGTCGTTCGGCCCATGGGTATGCTGGTGGTGCAAGTCGTGGCGGTGGGCGTGGCTGTGCGTTAGCGGCTCGTGCGTGTGAGTGTGCTGGTGGCGCTCTCTCAGATGCAGCCAGACGCCCACGGCCATGAGAATGCCGGCCGCGACCAGCGGGCGCGTGACAGGCTCGCGCCAGAGAATGATGGAAAGGACGGCGCCCACGAACGGCGCCGTCGAGAAGTAGGCGCCGGTACGCGCGCTCCCGAGGTTGCGCAAGGCGAGCACGAAGAACACGAGACTGAGGCCATACCCAAAGAAGCCGAGGACGAGCGCCGCCGCAGCGCGCGGGGCCGACGGAGCGGCGCCGGTAAGGAGCAGGCCCAGGGCGAGGTTCACGCTGCCGGCAACGCCGCCTTTCAGCGCGGCGATTTGGATCGGGTCACTCGCCGAGACTTTCTGCGTCAGGTTGTTGTCGATGGCCCAGCAGGCGCATGCGGCTGCGATCGCGAGCGGTCCGCGAAGACCGCCCCATTCAAGCCGGTCTTCCCACGTGAGCAGCGCCCCGCCCGCAACGATCGCCACCATTCCCAGCGCCACGCGCCAGTCGACGTTTTCGCGAAAGGCGAACCAGGCGAGCGACGCGGTAAAGACGCCCTCGAGGTTGAGGAGCAGAGACGCGGCTGACGCCGGTGTCCGAGTCAGTCCCTCTAACAGGAATAGCGGAGCGAGCACACCGCCAAACCCGATCGCGCCCAGGAGCCAGGGGAGGTCGCGCCGCGCGAGGCCGGCCTCCGCTGCGTGGTGCGCGCGTCGTCGCAAGAACCACAGGACGCTCAGGCCGATCCCGGATCCGAGGTAGAGCAGACCGGCGAGGACGGCAGGTGAGACGCCAGTCAACAGTCCCTTGGCCAGAGGCGTGCTCGCGCCGAACAGCAGCGCCGCAAGCAGGGCATACCGGACGCCGGGACGTGACATCAGCTCGTCTGCGCGCGAATCCGCTCCAGCAGCGCCTTCGTCAGTCGCACACCCTCGGGCTCGCTGTGCTTGTCCCCTTCGTACTCGATCCCCAGGAAGCTTCGGTACCCTGCGTCCTTGACGATCTTCAGTATGCGCGGGTAGTCGATCGTGGTTTCGTTGCCGGCCGCGTCGAAGCCGTACGATTTGGCGCTCACGGCCTTCGCGAACGGCATCATCTCCGCGACGCCCTTGTAACGATCGTACTCCTGACCGTCACCCAGCCCGAAATTGCCGAAGTCGGGGAGCGTGCCGCAGTTAGGCAGGTTCACCTTCTTCATCACACCCGCCAGCCACTCGCCGTTGGACGAGAGTCCACCGTGGTTCTCGACGATGACGGCGATGCGCCGTTGGGCGCCGAATTCTGCCAGGCGGCGGAGCCCGTCGGTTGCCCGTTCCTGCTGCTCCTCGTAGCTGCCCGCGGAGCGGGCGTTCACGCGGATGGCGAAACAACCCAGGAACTTCGCCGCCTCGACCCACTTGTAGTGGTTCTCGACCGCCTTCGTGCGCTGCGCCGTGTCGGGATCGCCCAGGTTTCCTTCATCGTCGATCATGATGAGGCGACTTTCGACGCCGTGGTCCTTGCAGCGCTGCTTCATCGCGGCGAGATAGTTTCGGTCCGTCGCCTTGTCTTTGAAGAACTGGTTGACGTACTCCAGTGCGTGGATGCCGAAGTCGTTGCTGGCGACCTTGGCGAAATCGAGGTGGTCCATCTGCCCGGCGAACAGGGCCTTATGGAACGACCATTCGGCGAGAGAGATCTGGAACCACGGCTTGCTGGCAGGCACCAGTGCCTCGAGCCCGCCGAGGGAAGCGAGGCCGACTGCGGCCGCTGCGCGCGTGGACTGCTCGAGGAAGCGACGGCGGTCTATCGGACGGGTCATGGCATTCAGATAGGTGAGGTCGGCGCTGGCGCTGCAATACTCGCAGCCCCGCCCCGATTACCTGCCCGTCCCCGGCCGCGGCGCTGTCCTTCCCGCCATCGAGCCAATGACGACCTCGGTGCCGGCTTGCAGTTCGCCCTTGAGCAAGGCGGTCACTTCGGTGTAGGCGTGGTCGGTGATGCCGAGGGTAATCTTCACGGGCTCGATCGTGCCGCCGGGATGCAACTTCCAAACGATTGCGGTCTCTCGTGGAGACGTTGGGGCGCTCACCCCGTCGTCGTGGCGCGGACCCGCGTCCCCTCCCAACGCCGCGGCGCGCGTCTCCCGCGCGTCGTCCACGCCATACTTCGTGTACAGCGCCTGCATCTCTGCTGGCGACAACGCCGGCTTGTAACGCAACGCCGCGTTGGGCAGCTTGAGCACGTCCGCTCGCGTCGCCACCGGAATCGTGACATAGGCCGTCATACCGGGGAACAGCTTCAGGGCCGGATTCTGAAAATCCATGATCACGTCGTAGGTGACGACGTTCTGGACGGTCGTCGCGTTGAGGCGCACCTGACCAACGACACCGACAAAGGTGTCTTTCGGAAATGCGTCCACCTTGAACGTCCCCGCTTGCCCAACGCGGATCCGCCCCACATCGGACTCGTCGACCTTGGCGTAGACTCGCATTTGAGTGAGGTCCTGCGCGATAGTAAAGATCGTGGGTGCCTGCAGTGACGCCGCCACCGTCTGGCCCACGTCCACATTGCGCGCCACGACGATGCCATCGATCGGAGATCGGATCACCGTGTGATCGAGATTGATGCGGGCCATCGACAGCGCGGCCGATCGCTGGTTGACCTGGGCCCGTGCCTGGGCGACGCCCGCGGCGGCGGCGTGGAGCGCCGCGGTCCCGCCGGCGAAGTTCGCCTTCGCGAGATCCTGCTCTTGCTGCGTCACGGCACGGGAGGCGCCGAGGGCCGCGATGCGATCGTATTCCGCTTTCGCCTGCACGAATGCGGCGGAGGCGCGCTCCGAATCGGCCTGAGCCGCGACGACGCTTGCCTGCGCGCTCTCCAGGTCGGCCGCGGCCTGCTGCAGCGCTCCCTGAAACAGGGAAGGGTCGATCAACGCGATGATATCGCCCTGATGCACCCGGGAATTGAAATCCGCGTTGAGCTTGGCGATCCTCCCGGACACCTGCGACCCGACCTGCACGGCTGTGACCGCATTCACGGCCCCCGTTGCATCGACGGCGTCCCGGATTTCACCGCGCTGCACCGCGGCGGTGAGGTACATGGATTGGCTGCCGTGTCGCAACAGTGTTGCCGCGAGCAGCGCGACCAGCCCGACCGCGCCGGCAAGCAGCACCGCGCGGCGCCGCCCGAGCGAGGCGAGCCGTTGGAGTCCTTCCTGCACCAGATTCATTCGTAGCGCAGCGCGACGATGGGGTCGAGCCGCGCAGCTCGGCGCGCTGGGTAGTAGCCGAAGAACACGCCCACGGCGATGGAGAACAACGCCGCGGCGAGGACGGACTCGGCCGTCAACTGCACCGGCCAGCCGAGGATGCGGCCGACGAACACCGTTCCCACAATGCCGAGGAAGACGCCGGCCGCGCCGCCGAGCAGGCTGAGCATCACGGACTCACCCAGGAACTGCAGCTGGATCGCCCAGCGGGTCGCCCCGACCGCAAGACGGACGCCGATCTCGCGCGTTCGCTCCGTCACGGTCACGAGCATCACATTCATGATGCCGATGCCTCCGACAACCAGGGAAATCGAGGCGATCACCAACAGCAGCACCGTGAGCGTGCGCTTGGCGGCGAGTTGGGCCTGAATGATGTCCTCGGGATTCCGAATGTTGAAGTCGTCCTCTTCTTCCGGGCGCAGGTGGTGACGGTCTCGGAGGAGTGCGGCCGCTTGCTGCCCGGCGAGCTTGACCACGTCCTGTGACGTCGCCGAACACAAGATGTCGTCGAGCCAGGTGATCCCGCTGAGCTTCTTCTGCGCGGTGGTGTAGGGCAGGATGAGCGTGTCGTCCTGATCCTGCCCGGAGACGGAGAGTCCCTTGGGCTGCAGGGTGGCGACAACCTTACAGGGCAGATCCTTGACCCGAATCACCTTGCCGATCGGGTCGTCGACGGTAAACAGTTGGTCGCGCAGGGTGCGGCCGATGATGCACACGTTGGCGGCGCGATCCACGTCGTCCTGCGTGAAGAACGCACCCTGATCGACGAACCAGCGCTTGATGTCGAAGAATTCCGGCGAGACCCCCCGGTACGACGTAAACCAATTCTGGTTGCCGTAGATCACCTGGGTCGAGGCATCGACGTTCGGCGACACGCTCTTGATCAGCGGGAGCTGATTCCGGATGGCGACCGCATCGGACACCGTCAGGCTCTTCGTTCCGTGCGTCCCGGTGCGCACCCCGTTGACCGCGCGCCCCCCCGCTTCGATCCACACGAAGTTGTCGCCGAGGTTGTTCAGTTGTTGCTCGACCTGATCCTGACCCGCCTTGCCGATTGCCACGACGCAAATGACCGCGGCGATTCCAATCGTGATCCCGAGCACCGTCAGAATACTGCGGACCTTGTTCCCGAGGAGGTGGTTCATCGGCCTTTCCTCAAGGAACCACCGTCAGTACGCGCAGCACCGGGTGACCGTTCACGTTGGCGAGCGGGAGGTAAACGTGATGCGTGGCGGGATCGACGGCGACCGAGTGCGCCTTCGGCGCGCGGTACCAGCCGAGCTGCGCGAGCGAGCCGTCGCGCTCGTCGAACACCGCGACGACCCCGGACTCCGCGGCGACAAACAGCCGGCCGAGCGCCGGATCGAACGCCAGGACGTCAGGATCGCTCCCAACTGGCAGCACTTGCCGGAGCTGCAGGGTCCGAAGATCCAGCACGCCCAGTGTCCCGCTCTCCTGACCGGAAATGAACGCGAGACGGTGCGGTGCGTCGATGTAGAAGCCGTGCGGGTACGCGACCGCTTTGTCGAGCGTGATGCGACGCACGATGGTGGCAGTCGCCGGATCGATCACGGCCAGCTGGTTCGCCGTTTGCACCGCGACGATCACGCAGTGCGAGCCCGCGTCGTATTGCGTGTTTCCCGCCTCGCCACCGAGCTCGATCTGCGCTACAACAGAATTGGTCGTCGCATCGATCACAAAGTCCCGCCGCCCCGATTCGTCCGAGACGAAGACGCGCCGCTCCGCTGGCGCGTACGCGATCCCGTCCGGGAACCGGGGCCCCGGAACTCGCGCCACGATCCGCAGCGTCGAATCGTCCACGACCACAACCGCGTGATCGCCCGCGGCGGAAGCATACGCCCGATGCTCGGCCGGCACGGCGAGGACGCCGGTCACCGTAGGAAATCCGTCCAGATTGCCGATGACGTTACCGGCGCGCACATCGAAGACCACGAGCTGCCCGGCGCCCATGTGTGAGACGAACAGTCGCCCGGGTGACGACTCTAGGCTCTGGTAGTCGAAGCGAGACGCGCTTCCCGGCAGCGGCACATCGGTGATCACGCGCAGGGGCGCCTCGGCCGTCGACGCCGGCGGAATCGCGCCCGACCAATGAGCCTCGACCGATGGACCGGCGAGGGTGCACGCAGCTGGCGGCGTCTGGCGAGCGGCGAAAAGGACGAACGCTGTAAGCCAGAAGGCAACCATCAGGATGCCCGTCATGGCGCGAGCGTGGTGGCGGTGAGGTCGTCGAACAGAGTGTGAGAATCGGCCTTTGTCCACACGCCCACCTTACCCGGCGCCGTGAACCGTGAGTCGTGGACGTCGATCAGCTTCTTGCCGTTGAAGTAGACCTCGACGTGATCGCCGCGCATGTCCGCGCGCAACCAATGCCAGACCCCCGCTGCGACGGGCACGTGCACGCGCTTCACTTCGACGCGGCGGCCATTCTGCACGTAGTACCAGCAGACGTTGTCCTCGAGCGCATTCGCCCGCGTGAGGTAATAGTTGTTCTCGTCCTGGTAGCGCCACACGATGCCGCACGCGCGATCCACGCG
>WNGD01005010.1_pt1 | contig 23700 bp, 17 predicted proteins | sample 5400671 | NCBI WGS metagenome assembly WNGD01 (sample SAMN13153369, study PRJNA577476) | soil metagenome | isolation source: 40 cm soil or saprolite under grassland replicate 2 | place: USA:California | collected 2016-06-15
CGGGCCGGCCGGGGCCGGCAGGGGCGGGGCGGCGGCCGCCATGCCGCGGCGTCGGCGACACCGGGCGCACCCGAGGACCAGCCGATTCCGGCGGGCTTTGCTCCTCGCGGGCTCGCTCAGCCGCAGCGGCCGGGGCGCCTGGAGTACAGCGCGCCCAGCGAGGACGGGACGGGAAAGGCCGAGCGCAGGGCCAGGTCTCAGAGCAGCGGGGCCGTCGGCCGGGTCGGCAGGAACGACCTGTGCCCGTGCGGTTCCGGTCGCAAGTACAAGCGCTGCCATGGCGACCCGCGTAACCGCCAGGACGCGTAACCGCCAGGACGCGTGATCCGGGCGGCATGCGCAGGACCGCGCGCCGCCGGATCCGGACGGCGTCTGATCCGGACGGTGCCGGATCCGGACGGTGCCGGATCCGGACGGTGCCGGATCCGGACGGTGTCTGATCTGGGTTGGCCTGATCTGGGTTGCGCTGATCTGGGCTGCGACTGATTCATGCAGCCTCGACTGCCGTGCATACCCATCTGGCGGCCTGCGCGCCGCGTCCGGGACTCGCCTGGCGCGGGCCGTCTCGCTCAAGCCGCACGGCTAGGGCGCGCACTCTCGGACCGACGCCGACGACCACGGTCATCTCGACCACGTCAGCGGCCGGCCGGAACGTGACCACGCGCTGGACGCGGGGTTGCTCGCCCGCCGCCAGCAGTGGTCCAAGGCGCTGGATGTGCCGCCGCGCGCGCTCGGTAGTCCATGGTGCTATCTGGCGTGGCGGGCGGGCTCCGGCCAGGGTTTCCGCGAGAACCTGGGCGAATTTGCCCGGCCAGCCGGGCGGTGGCGCCGGGATGCGGCCCGGCGAGCCCACCGCGCCCGGCCGCGGCCCAGATACGCGTCCGGCCGGCGGCGCCTGCCCGGCTGGGGCCTGCCGGTCCGGCGCCCGCCCGGCCGGGGTCTGCCTGCCCGGGGCCCGCCCGGATGGTGGCGCCTGCCCGGCTGGCTGAGGCAGCATCCGGGCGGCGGCTGGATCAGCGGGCGCCCCCGCACCGGCCTCATCGTCGTAGGGCGGTGCCGAGTCGGGGATCGCGAGCATCCTGACCGTGAGAGCTACCGCATCGGGCAGCGGGCGGCGGCCCGGCGGCAGCCGCCGGACGATGCCCGGAACAAGCGGGAGCACCGTCGGCCCGCCGGGTAAGGCCCCCGATTCGTCCCGCTCGCCTGGCGCGGGCTGCATACCTGCTGAGCCTTGGAGCTCCGTTGACATCTGACCTCCGGGGAAGCACGCGCATCGTCCACTTATCCGGCCGCTCGCCGCCGGCCCGCCGGGCTCGCTGGCCGCTTCCGGACCGCCCGCCGGCCGCCCGCGGGACCGGGCCCCCGGAGGCACCCGTTTTCCGGCTTGCCTGAGTTGTACCCGCCGCCGGTGACATTTCCGGGCGGCGGCCGGCCGGGCTCGGCGGGAATCCGGACCTGCGCGGGCCGGCCGCAGCCGGAATCGGAATGCCGAGCCCGCCCGGCGGGTTCAGACACGTGGGGACTGAAACAACGTCATCTGCCACCTGGAGAAGAAAGTGTCGCTGCCGCCACTGGTCACGCCCGCCGCAGACCTCAGCGTCGATGAGGTCAGGCGGTACTCACGTCACCTGATCATTCCCGATGTGGGAATGACCGGGCAGAAGCGCCTGAAGAACGCGAAGGTGCTGTGCGTCGGCGCTGGCGGACTGGGATCCCCGGCCCTGCTTTACCTGGCGGCCGCTGGCGTCGGCACCCTTGGCGTCATCGACTTCGATGTCGTGGACGAGTCGAACCTGCAGCGTCAGATCATCCACGGCCAGTCCGATATCGGCAGGCCGAAGGCAGAGTCAGCCCGCGACAGCATTAAGGAGATCAACCCGTACGTCAGCGTCATCCTGTATGAGGAGCAGCTCGACTCGGACAACGCGCTGGAGATCTTCGCCCAGTATGACCTGATCGTGGATGGCACCGACAATTTCGCGACCCGTTATCTGGTTAATGACGCCTGCGTGCTGCTCGGCAAGCCCTACGTCTGGGGATCGATCTACCGCTTCGACGGCCAGGCCAGCGTTTTCTGGGCCGAGCACGGACCGTGCTACCGCTGCCTGTACCCGGAGCCGCCGCCGCCGGGAATGGTGCCGTCGTGCGCGGAAGGCGGCGTTCTCGGCGTGCTCTGCGCCTCGATCGGATCGATTCAGGTCAATGAGGCGATCAAGCTCATCGTGGGAATTGGCGACCCGCTCGCCGGGCGGCTGATGATCTACGACGCGCTGGAGATGAGCTACCGCTCGGTGCGGGTCAGGAAGGATCCGGAGTGCCCGATCTGCGGTAAGAACCCGACGATCACTGGCCTGATCGACTACGACGCGTTCTGCGGAACGGTGTCCGAGGACGCGCAGCACGCCGCCGCTGGCTCGACGATCACTGCCACGGAGCTGAAGGAGATGCTCGACCGCGGTGATGACATTTTCCTGGTCGACGTAAGGGAGCCGAACGAGTACGAGATCGTCTCCATTCCCGGGGCCGTCCTGATCCCGAAAGACCAGTTCCTGTCCGGAGCCGCGCTCGAGCGTCTTCCGCAGGACAAGCGGGTAGTCCTGCACTGTAAGAGCGGTGTCCGCAGCGCCGAATGCCTGGCGGTGGTGAAGAACGCCGGCTTCAATGATGCGACGCATGTGGGCGGAGGTGTCCTCGCGTGGATCAGCCAGGTCGATCCGTCGCTGCCGGCTTACTGACCTGCGGACGCGCGGACGTGGTGGCTGGGAGCCCGAGGCGGTTACCACAGGCCGTAACATTCCGGTGTGGCCATGCAGCCGGAAAACCCGGGCGAAGGTAGCATCCCGGTGCAGACCGATCCGGTTGACCGGCGCCGGTGGCATGCCGAGCCCGGTGCCGCGGAACCGGCGGAGCCGCCGCCGGCCGGCCAGAGCAGGCTGCGCTCCGGGCTGACCGTGGTCGCCGTCGTGCTCGGGCTCGCCGGGCTCGCCGCCTCGGCCGCCGGCATCGCCGTCCAGGTGCTGCCGCGGCGGTTCAGCGCCGTGCAGCAACGGCAGATCATGGGCTGGGAGTCGGCTCGGCGCTGGCGCGCGTCGCCGGCGGCGAGGATTTTCCCGGCGACCGTCAGGTACCAGCTGCCCAGCTTCGCGCTTTCCGGCTCAGCGGGACTGTCGCTGCAGGCCCGCCGGGTCGGGATCGCCCGGCGAGCGAACTGCGCGGCGGGCGCGGATCCGGCCGCGGCCGCGGTGCTCAGCCGGCATGGCTGCGCGGCGATGCTCAGGGCCACCTATACGGACGCGACCGGCAGTCTCGTCGTCACGATCGGAGTGGCGGTGATGCCGGGCACTGCCGCCACCGCCGCGTCGATTCGCGCGCTCCCGTCCCGGCACGGGGTACGGTCCGGCGTCCGGCCACTGGCCTTCGGCAACACTCTGACCGCGGGCTTCGGGTCGCCGCAGCGACAGCTGTCCTACGCGGTCGCGGCCGGCCCCTACCTGATCTTGTCCGTGGCTGGATACGCCGACGGCAGGCCGCGGGTCCGGGTGTCGTCCAATGCCTACGCGCAGGACGAGATGGCCAGCCTTTCTAATGGCGTTGCGGACGCCGTCAGCGCCCCGCTCGGCGCGCTGCCGTCGCCGCCCACCTGCCCGGGGGCCGCCGGATGCTGAGAGCGCGCGCGGCCGGCTGGCGGCTGGCTGCCGCCTGCCTGCTTGCGCTGACGGCGGCCAGCACGCTCGCGGCGGTCACCGCGGCGGGCCCGGCCAGGGCCGACAGCGTGCGTGACGCCCAGCAATGGGTGCTTGATGCCGTCAACGCGCCAGCGGCGTGGCCGGTGAGCCAGGGGCAGGGCGTCCTGGTCGCCGTCATCGACAGCGGCGTCGAGCCCAGCGTGTCCGATCTGGTCGGCTCCGTCGTCACCGGGCCTGACTACAGCGGCGTTAGCACAAAGCCGTCGGATCCCAGCTGGGGCATGCACGGGACCTGGATGGCCTCGCTGATAGCCGGTCATGGCCACGATGGCGGCGACGGGATCAGCGGGGTGGCGCCGAAAGCGAGGGTGCTCTCGATCCGGGTGCTTCCCGACCGGAAGGATCCGGCCTGGGCGCAGTACAAGGGCGAGCGCTCCAGCCGCGGCCAGCAGGCGCTGGCCCGGGCCATCAAGTACGCGGTCGCGCACCGGGCCGGCGTCATCAGCATGTCGCTCGGCTACGGCGCGTCCAGCCGAGTCGTCCGGTCGGCGCTGCAGAATGCGCTTGAGCACAAGGTCGTGGTGATTGCTTCGTCCGGCAATTCGGGGCAATCCACCACGGACGTCGGGCGGGCGCACGCGCCCTACTCCTTCCCCGCGGACTATCCCGGGGTGCTCGGCGTGGCAGCGGTCGATCAGTCCGGCGATCCGGCGAACTTCTCCAGCGACAATCTGTCCGTGCAGGTGGCCGCGCCCGGCGTGCAAGTGCCGGCGCAGGGCAGAGATGGACAGTACTGGCTGGTCAGCGGCACCAGCCCGGCGTGCGCGCTGACTTCGGGCGTGGCGGCGCTGATCAAGTCGGCGTATCCGCGCCTGTCACCCGCACTCATCGTCCGGGCCATCACGTCCAGCGCACGGCACCGGCCGGCCGGAGGATACGACGACCAGGTCGGCTTCGGAACGGTGGACGCGGCGGCTGCGCTGTCCGCGGCGGCGCACCTGACCAGTTATGTGCAGAGCGGGCACGGCCTTTCTCCGGCCAGCCATTTCGGCGGCGGGCCGACGGCGATCCCGCCGCCTCCGGTCCGGCCGCGCGGCCTTGGCCAGCTCGTGCTCTTCTGCCTGCTCGCGGCCGGCTGCCTGGCGCTGACCGCGACCGCGGCCAGCCGGCTTGTGCTGGCGAGATCGCGCGGAGCTGGCAGCCCCGCTGGGCTCGCCGGGCCCGCCGGGACCGCCTGGCCCGCGCCTGACCGAGCCTGGCAGGCTGGCAGCGGTCCGGCTGACGCGAGCCCGAATGGCGTCAGCCCGGCCGGTGCCAGCCCGGCCGGTGCCAGCCCCAGCGGCCCCAGCCCGGAGGCGGTCCACCGCGACGACGCCGCTGCGGACGATGCCATTCCGGCTAGCGTCCCGCCGGACGGCACCACGCCTGAGCAGTCGCAGTCCGGGCAGTTGCAGCCCGGGCAGGCAGAGCCCGGGCAGTCGCAGTCCGGGCAGTTGCAGCCCGGGCAGGCAGAGCCCGGGCAGTTGCAGTCCGGGCAAGCGCAGCCGGGGCGGGGAGACGGCGAGTGACGAGCGAGACGCGGGCCGGAGCCGGCCAGCGCCGCACCGCCCAGGAGCTCGACCGGGGCCGAGACCGCGACATGGGCCGAGACCGGCGGGAACCGGCCGGAATGCCCGATGATTTCGCCAGCCGCGTCCTCGACGTGACCGAAGCGATACCGCCCGGCCGGGTGATGTCCTACGGAGACATCGCCGATTACCTGGGTACCGGCGGCCCGCGCCAGGTCGGCCGGGTGATGGCGCTGTGGGGCGGCGCGGTGGCCTGGTGGCGGGTTATCCACGCGGACGGATCGCTGCTGGCGGGGCACGAGCGGGAAGCCTTGCGCAACTACCTGGCCGAGGGCACCCCGATGCGGACAGCCAGCGATGGCCGCCCCAGCCGGGTGGACATGCGGCGGGCCCGCTGGGATGGCGTGAGCTGACAGCGGGCTCCGCCAATCTCCGGCGGATGTCAGATGGCTCTGCTGGAATGCCTTACTGACATGGAAATCCAGCCGCCTGCCTACCGTCTGGTCCGCCGGCCGGTGCAGCCGTCCAGCCCGCCCCGGCTGGACCAGGACCAGCTCCGGGTGGTCAGCCATTCCGGCGGCCCGCTGCTCGTGCTGGCCGGCCCGGGCACGGGCAAGACCACCGCCATCGTGGAGACCGTGGCCGGGCGGATCAACGACCGCGGAACCGATCCCGGCCGGGTGCTCGTGCTGACCTTCAGCCGGAAGGCAGCGGAAGAGCTGAGGGAGCGGATCACCCTGCGGCTCGGCCGGACTACCAGGGAGCCGCTCGCCCTTACCTTCCATAGCTACGCCTACGCGCTGGTGCGCAGGGAGTTCGTGCTGGCGGGCGAGGAGCCGCCGACGCTGCTGCCAGGCCCTGAGCAGCTGCTTGAGGTCCGCCGCCTGCTTCGCGGCGAGGCGGCGGACGGCGGCGCCGGCTGGCCGGAACGGCTCAGGCCGGCGCTCGGCACCAGGGGATTCGCCGCCGAGCTGCGGGACTTCCTGCTCCGTGCGGCCGAGCGGGGCCTGGACGGGCCTGGCCTGGCCAGGCTCGGCAGGCAGCACGGCCGCGATGACTGGGAGGCCGCCGGCGGCTTCCTCGGCCGGTACGCCGCCAGGTTCGACCTGGCCCCGGTGCCCGCGTATGACTACGCCGAGATCGTCAGGATCGCCGGCCGCCTGCTCGGCCGGTCCGCGGTCAGGGACCGCGAACGGCGCGCCTATGACCTCGTCCTGGTGGACGAGTACCAGGACACCGATCCGGCCCAGGAGGAGCTGCTGCATGCGCTGGCCGGCGATGGCCGCGAGCTCATCGTGGTCGGTGATCCCGATCAGTCCATCTACGGCTTCCGCGGCGCCGACAGTCGCGCCATCATGCGATTCCCCGACCGCTTCCGCGCGCCGGACGGCCAGCCCGCGCAGGTGATCGCCTTGCGTACCTGCAGGCGCAGCGGGCCGGTGCTGCTCGCCGCATCGCGGCGGGTTGCCCGCCGGCTTCCGGCCGCCCCTGCCGCTGATGCCATTGCGCATAAACGGGGACATCGGGAGCTAATCCCGCTGCCTGACGCGGACCCTGGCACGGTGCGAGTGATCATCGCCGCCAGCGCGGCGCAGGAAGCGGCCGTTATCGCCGACACGCTCCGGCGTGCTCACCTGCTGGACGGCGTGAGCTGGCCGTCGATGGCGGTCCTGGTGCGGTCGGCGACCCGGCAGGTGCCCCTGCTGCAGCGCGCGCTGGCCGCCGCGGGCGTTCCGGTCACGGTGGCCGGCGACGAGCTGCCGCTGGCCGCCGAGCCGGGAACCCGGCCGCTACTCACCCTGCTGAACTGCGCGCTGCGGCCCGGCGCACTGGACGACGAGACCGCGGCCGAACTGCTCACCGGCCCGCTTGGCGGCACCGACACCGTTGGCCTGCGGCGGCTCGGCCGTGCGCTGCGGGCGGCCGCGGAGTCGGCGGGTGAGCAGCCCTCGCCGCAGCCGCTGGCGGCAGTGCTGGCTGACCCGCGCGACCTGGCGCTGGCGAGCTGGCCGGCCGGACAGCTCGTCGGCGGCCAGGCGGCGGCTGGGTCGGGCGGGCCCGCCGGAGGCAACGTCAGCCGGCTGACCGCCGGGCCGGCCGCGAGCTCTCCGGTCGCCGCCGCACGGCGGGTTGCCGGGCTGCTCGCACTCGCCAGGCAGTCGGCGGTCAGCGGGACAGCCCACGAGGTGCTCTGGGATGTGTGGAGCGCCTCAGGGCTGGCTGATGCCTGGCAGGCAGCCAGCGCCGCGGGCGGCAGCCGGGGCGCCGCTGCAGACGCCGACCTCGATGCCGTCGCCGCGCTGTTCGACGCGGCCAGCCGGTTCACCGCCCGGCTGCCGCCCGGCTCGCCGCGGCTCTTCCTTGACGGCCTGGCGGGCCAGGAGATCGCGGGCGACACGCTGGCTGAGCGAAGCCCGCGGGGAGATGCCGTCGCGGTCCTCACCGCGCACCGCGCGAAGGGGCTGGAATGGGACCTCGTCATCGTGGCCGGCGTGCAGGAGGGCAGCTGGCCGGATGTGCGGATGCGCGGCTCCCTGCTCGGCATGGACGAGCTCGTCGACGCGGTCGCCGTCGACTCCGAACGCGCGGCGGCGGCCGACGCGGCCGCGGCCGCGCTCAGCGCCAAGCTGCTTGATGAGGAGCGCAGGCTGTTCTACGTGGCAGCCACCCGGGCCCGCAAGGTACTGGTGGTCACCGCGGCCGGCGGCGACGACAGCGAAGAGCGGCCGTCCCGGTTCCTCGCCGAGCTGGCCGGCGACGTCATCGAGGCCGAGCACGTGGCCGCGGCGGGCCGCGGCTGGCTGTCGCTTGCCGCGCTCACCGCGGACCTGCGCCGTGCGGTGGCTGACCCGGCCCGCGCGCCGGAGCTGCGCCGGGCAGCGGCCGCGCAGCTGGCCAGGCTGGCCCTGGCCGGAGTACGCGGGGCAAGCCCGCGGCAGTGGTATGCCATGACCGAGCTGTCCGGCCCCGGTGGCCTGACCGATGGCGACGTGCGGCTGTCGCCGTCCCAGGTGGAATCGTTCACCAAGTGCGGGCTGCGCTGGCTGATCGAGTCCGCGGCCGGGGCCAGCTCGCCCAGCGTGCTGCGGCATCTCGGCACGGTGATCCATGCCGCCGCCGTGCTGGCCGCGGACGGCGCGGACGACGCGGACATCGCGAAGCGGATCGACGAGATCTGGCACCACCTGGACTTCGGCAGTACCTGGTACAGCTCCAAGCAGCGTGCGCAGGCCGAGCGGATGGTCCGCCGGTTCCTCGACTGGCACCGGGCAAACCCGCGCGAGGTTGTCGCCGTCGAGCAGGCGCTGCGGGTCCAGGTCGGCCGGGTGGAGATCACCGGCCGGGTCGACCGGCTGGAGCGCGGCGAGGACGGCAGCGCGATCATCGTCGATCTCAAGACGGGCACGAGCAAGCCGCCCGACAGCGAGCTGGACAGGAACCCGCAGCTCGGCGTCTACCAGCTGGCGGTCATGCTCGGCGCGTTCGAGGAGTTCGGCCTGACCGAGCCTGGCGGCGCCGAGCTCGTCCAGGTCGGCAAGGCGGGCCTGGCAACGCGGGCCAGGGTGCAGCGCCAGCGGCCGCTCGGGCAGGATCCGGATCCCGGGTGGGCGATGGAACTGGTCGAGACCGTGGCCGCGGGGATGTCCGGCTCCGTTTTCGAGGCGAAGGTGAATCCCGGCTGCCGGGTCTGCCCGGTGGCGGCCTGCTGCCCGGTGCACGAGCGCGGCGGGCAGGTGACCCCGTGACCGAGAGCAGGTACGGCCCGGCGCAGCTCGCCCGCCTGCTGGGGGCGGCCGAGCCGACCGCCGAGCAGGCCGCCGTGATCGCTGCGACGCCCGGCCCGATGGCGGTGATCGCCGGCGCGGGCTCCGGCAAGAGCGAGACGATGGCAGCCCGGCTGGTCTGGCTGGTAGCGAATGGCATGGTGCGGCCGGAACGCGTGCTCGGGCTCACCTTCACCAGGAAGGCAGCCGCCGAGCTCGCGCACCGGGTGCGCGTCCGGCTGGACGGCCTGCGCGGTGCTGGTCTCGTCGCTGGCGGTGCTGGCCTGGCCGCTGGCGGTGCTGGTTCTGCCAGCGGGGCCGGGGCCCAGGCCGGGAACTCAGCGGCTGGCGCGCAGCCGGATGAGATCCTTGGCGACCCGGTGGTTTCCACCTATCACGCCTACGCGGGCCGGCTCGTCGCCGATCACGCGCTGCGCGAGGCGCTGGAGCCGTCGCTGCGGCTGATCACCCCGGCCGTCTGCTGGCAGCTCGCGGCCCGGGTGGTCGCCGCCTACGACGGCCCGATGGACGCGATCGGCTGGACTCCCGCGTCGGTCACCGCCGCGGTACTCGACCTCTCCGGTGAGCTGGCCGAGCACCTGCGCGGGCCTGCCGATGTGCGGTCCGCGGGGGAGTGGCTGGCCAGCCGCATCGGCGAGCTGCCCCGGCCCACGGCGCTCGCGCGCAAGATCGTCGATTGCCAGCGGACCCGTGAGCAGCTGCTGCCGCTGGTGGCCGCCTACACGGCCGCCAAGGCGGCCAGGGAGGTCATCGACTACGGCGACCAGATGGCGCTGGCCGCCCGGATTGCCGTCCGGCATCCGGAGGTCGGCGCGGCCGAGCGGGCCCGCTATCAGGTGGTGCTGCTTGATGAGTACCAGGACACCAGCCACGCCCAGCTGGTGCTGCTCCGCGCCCTGTTCGGTGGCGGGCACCCGGTGACGGCGGTCGGCGACCCATGCCAGTCGATCTACGGCTGGCGCGGCGCGAGCGCGGGCAACCTGCGCCGCTTCGCGGCGGACTTCTCGCCCCGCGGCGGCGGGCCAGCCCCGGAGCGGCAGCTGTCCACCAGCTTCCGCAACACCGGCCGGGTACTGGACGCGGCCGCGGCGCTGCAGGAGGGACTGCGGGCGGTCGCGCCAGGCGTACCCCGCCTGGTGGCCCCGCCCGGACGCGCGGGCCGCGGCGAAGTCGTCTGCGCGCTGCTGGAGACCGCGGCCGACGAGGCGCGGTGGGTGGCGGGCCAGATCGCGCGGCTGCTCAGCCTCCCGCCCGGCACCGCGCCGGACGGCCGCGGCTGGCCGGACGGCCGGACCGACGCGGTGCGCCCGTCCGACATCGCCGTGCTGTGCCGGAAGCGGGCGCAGTTCGCCGCACTGCGCACCGCGATCGAGGCTCGCGGCATCCCGGTCGAGGTGGTCGGCCTCGGCGGGCTGCTCACCGTGCCCGAGGTGCAGGACGTCGTCGCGACGCTCCGGGTAATGCACGACCCGGGCGCGGCGGACGCCCTGGCCAGGCTGCTGACCGGGCCGCGCTGGCGAATCGGGCCGCGGGACCTGGTCGCGCTCGGCCGCCGGTCCCGTGCGCTCGCCAGGCAGGCGAGGATGGCCGGGCGAGGGCGGGAGGCACCAGCCGGCGTGCCGGATCCGGACGTGCTGGCACAGGCCGTCACCGACTTCACCGCGGATCCCGGCAGCCTGGTGGAGGCGCTCGACGACCTGGGCGAGCCCGCGGCCTACTCCGCCACCGGATACGGCCGGCTCACCGCGCTCGCCGCGGAACTGCGGGTGCTGCGCGGCCATGCCGCGCGGCCGCTGCCCGAGCTGGTCGGCGAGGTCGAGCGCGCGCTGGGGCTCGATATCGAGGTATCCGCGCGGCCTGGCGCCGACCCGGCCACCTCGCATGCCGACCTGGACGCGTTCGCGGACGCGGCGGCGGCCTTCGCCGGGGATCAGGATGAGCCAACGCTCGGTGCGTTCCTCGCCTATCTGGCCGCTGCCGAGGACGAGGAATTCGGCCTGGAGGCGGGCCGGGTCGGCGAGGCGGACTCGGTCAAGCTGGCGACCGTGCACGCGGCCAAGGGCCTGCAGTGGGCCGCGGTCATCGTGCCCGGGCTCGCTGACGGGGCGCAGGCGCACATGTTCCCGGCGAGACCGCGGGTGACCACGCGATGGACAGAGAATCCGCGGCTACTGCCGTTCGGCCTCCGGGGGGATACCGCTGACCTGCCCGGGCTCGCTGGCCTCGACGCCGAGGCACTGGCCGGCTTCGCCGCCGCGTGCGCGGAACGCGACCTCGCCGAGGAACGTCGGCTGGCCTATGTCGGCGCCACCCGGGCGGCATTCTGGCTCGGCTGCGCCGGCTACTGGTGGGGAAACGGCACATCCCGGCTCGGCCCGTCCGTATTTCTCGAGGAGCTCCGCGCCGCGTGCGAGTCCGGCGCGGGTACGGTGGCGAGCTGGGCGCCGCCGCCGGAGCCGGATGCGGAGAATCCAGCGCTGGCCGAGCCGGCCGCGGCCTGGTGGCCGGCCGATGCCAGCGGCGCCACGTCCGAGATCCGCGAAGCGGCGGCGTTTGTGGATGCGGCGATCACTACTGCCCGCGAAGCTGCCACCGCCCGCGAAGCTGCCACCGCCCCCGGCGCGGCCGCTGCCGCCGCTCCGGCCGCTGCCGCCGGTCCGGCCGCGGCTGGCCGGGCCGCCGCCCGCGAAGCTGCCACCGCCCGCGGTACTGCCGCTCCCGCTGGCCTCAGCAACGCCGACCAGTCGATGATCGCGGCGTGGGCGAGAGACGCCAGCCTGCTGCTCGCCGAGCGGGAACAGCGCCGCGGCGAGCAGCCCGCGGCCGTCTGGCTGCCCCGGCGCCTGCCGGTGTCCTCGCTGGTGACCATGGCCAGGGACGCCGCCGAGCTGGCCCGGCAGGTCCGGCGGCCGATGCCGCGGCCGCCCGCGCCGCATGCGCACCGCGGCACCGCCTTCCACCGGTGGCTGGAGGAGCGGTTCGGGCCGCAGCGGCTGCTCGACCCCGGTGACCTGCCTGGCGCTGCCGATGACGAGCCGGGCGCGGGCGCCGATCCGGAGCTGGCCACGCTGCAGGAGCGATTCGAAACCGGCGAGTGGGCCGGCCGGTGGCCCGCCGAGGTCGAGGTGCCGTTCGAGACTCTGATCGCCGACCGGCTGGTACGGGGCCGGATCGACGCGGTGTTCGCCGACGCGCCGGGCGGCGGGTTCGACGTGGTCGACTGGAAGACCGGCCGGCCGCCAGGCTCGGCCGCCGAGCGCCGAGCGGTGGCGGTCCAGCTGGCCGCCTACCGGCTCGCCTGGGCGGGGCTGGCCGGCGTGCCGGTCGGCCAGGTGCGGGCCGCGTTCTACTACGTCCGGGATGATGCGACCGTGCGGCCGGCCGACCTGCTCGACCTGGCGGGCCTGACCGCGCTGATCGAGGACATCCCGCTCGGCTGACGGCCCCGGCGTCAGCCCCACGGCGGACCCGCGCCAGCATTGGCTGCCGCCCGGCTGCCCGCCCGTCACGGGTATTCGGCTTCGAGGTCGCCAGCTACGTCGTGTGCTGACTCGGGGCAGCGGGACACGGCGGGACGCTCTCGGATTCGAGAAGCAAACTTCGCAGGCCGGTATGTCGGCAGTGTCGGGATCTGGGAAACTTGTGCTCTCCGCGAGCCGGCCGGTTCGGCTGACGTCACGACGAAAGGCACGGTGGCATGTTCGGCCGGAAGAAGGCAAGCCAGCAGAGCACGACGCTCCTCAGCGGCCCCTATGCCGGGGTGCTGCCGGCGAACCAGGTGCGGGCCCGGCTGCGGGTGGCCGCGGTGACCCCGCCGGGCAGGCAGCTCACCGGCGACGCGGTACTGGTGTCGGGCATCCTGCTCGGCGCGTTTCAGGTCGTCCTGGTGCAGGTCACCGCCGCGCTGCCGCGAGCCAGCTGGCCGGCCGTCGTGTGGTGGTCTGGCATGCAGGCCAACGGCGCGTCGGCGCCTAACGATCCGGCGCAATGGAACGACGCCGGGGCCGTTGGCTGGGACGGCGGGCCTGGCGGGGCGCACACGCAGGCCATCGCCGACTGGCTGGCCGCGAACGGGTTCACGCCCGGCGACTTCGGGCCAGCGCTGGCCGTCACGTCGCCGGAGCTGCCGGCGCTGCTCACCGCCGCGTGCGCACGCTACGCGACCGTGATCGCCGGGCATGACGCGCTCGCACTGATGCGCACCGGCCAGCCGGCCCAGGGGGTGGTGGCCGCCATGACGCCGCTGCCCATGCCGGTCGAGATGCTGCCCAGCCCGTCAGCGTCGATGGCCTGGCTCACGCTGGACGTGACCCCGGCGGCGGGTACGCCCTATCGCTGCACGATCCGATTCGGGTTCCGGTCCCCGGAGCGGCTCGCCGCGATCGCGACCGTGGGCACGAGCCTGCCGCTGCGAGTGGATCCGGCCGACCGCCGCCGGGTAACGATCGACCTGCCCGCGCTCGGCATCGTGCCAGGATGAGCGCGCCGCGGTGAGCTGGCTCGGCAGGATCCGGGCGGATCGGCAGATCGCCCGGATGACCGACCCGGCGGCGGGCACCCTGCACGTCACCAGCGCGACCTACCCGCCGGCGGGCGCGAGCATGATGTACTCCAACTACCACCTGGCCGGAGTCGTCCAGGCGCCCGGGCTGAAGCCGACAGCGGTCGAGCACTCCGGCATCGCCCGGGTGGCCAAGTGGCCGCAGCCGGGCAGCGACCTGCCCGTCAGCGTCGACCGGGCCCGGCCGGACCGGCTCGTCATCCACTGGGAGCAGCTGCTGACCTCCCGGGACGCTGCCCTCGCCGCGGCACAGGCGGAGGCGAACCAGATGCGTACCGGGCTGGATCCGGCGGTGCTCGCCGACGCGGTCAAACAGACCGCGGTCGGCAACGCGCCGGATTGGGTCGCGGACCTCGCCTCGGGCGGCGATCCGGCCCGCCGCGCCGCGCCCGCGCCGCCCGCGCCGCCGCCGCCTCCTCCGGCCGCGCCGTCCGGTCCGCTGCGGCACGAGTTGCCGCCATCGACCGCCACCGTCGCGGCCACCGGGCGAGTGGTCGCGCTGCGCGAGGTCGGCGTGCCCGCCGCGCTTGTCCCGGCCGGCGGCGTCGTCGACATGACGGTAGCCATCAGCGAGCCGAGCGGCGGGGAGCGTACCGCGGTCTGCCGGGCCTCGTTCGCCACACCCGAGGAGCGGTCCCGCGTCGCGGCCGTCGGCGCCATCGTCGGACTGCTCGTCGATCCCGATGACCCTGACGTCATCACCTTGTCGGCCGGCTGACCGGACGCTGCGGGCACGCGCGCCAGGCAGTCCGCGTGCCCGCCGCGTGATCCAGCCTGCCCGCCGCGTGATCCAGCCTGTTAGTGCTGGTCGGACGGCAGCTGCTCACGCGCAGCGTCGTCCACCGCGTCGAAGATCGCGTCCTCGGATCCGTCCTGCTCCCCGTCCGGTGCGGGCTGTCCGGCGGCGTCCCATTCCGGCGACCCGGCCGCCTCATAGGACTGCCCGTCGGGCCGACGGTAATCCCACGTGGCGCACATCTGCGCGAGCGCGGGGGAGACCTCGGCGGACCGCGGCGGCGGCGTGCCGGGCTGGATGCGGCCGGAGCGGATGTTCTTGGAGGCATCGCCGAGGCCGGGCGCAATGCGGAGGTCGGCGAACTGGCCATAATCCAGCATGGCCGGCTGGAAGGCCAGCCCGAGGAAGCTGCACAGCTGGCGGACGCTCGTCTCCGGGTCGGCGGTCAGATCCTCGTAACGGACCGTGTGGCCGGCCAGGTTGTTGCGGGCTTCCTCGACCTTGCGCATGTACCTGAGCGCGCTGGCGGTGACTTTCTCCAGGCTGCCGGTGCCGACCGCCTGCCAGTTAGCGTCCCAGGACGCGTGCAGCGAGGCGACCACGGCCGCCGGGTGCCGCAGCAGGAAGATGAACCGGGCATCGGGCCAGCATTCGGCGATCCGGGGCCAGCCCAGGACGTTGCTCGGCGTCTTGACCACGACGACCGGCTTGCCGCTGCGGGCAAGCGTGTCGGCGAGCACGCGATCCCACAGCATGTGGTCCAGGTCTTCCTTGGTGAGCTGGAGTGCCCGCAGGGACGTCTGGATCCATTTCGTTTCCACCCGGGCGGTCATGTGCAGCAAGGGCAGCTCGGGTGGCGCGTACAGCTGCGTGTGGCTGCCGAGAATCGCGCGCAGCAGGGTAGAGCCGGACCGCGCCGGGGAGAAGATGAAGACCGGGCGGGTCAGCATCCGGCCGCTCACCGGCGGCGGCAGTATCCTCGTCCGGTGGCCCGGCGGCCGCTGTAGCTGATATCCGATGGTTCGCGTCAGCAGCGAGTTGACTGGCTCTTTCCAACCCATGAGGGGAAACTTTACAGATGGACGCGGGGTTACAAGCGCTTTACGGTTCAACCTCGCGGCCATTGCCGCCTGCGGCGATCAGGAAAGTTGGCATGTGTCGGCCAACCTGACTGTTACGTCCCGGTATGCCTGACGACGCGGGCCGGTCGCTAGAGTCTGGATCAGCACTGCGCCAGGAAGACGGGTCTTCAGCATGGACGTTCGCGGCTACATCGACTCCCGCGCGCCGGAGTTTTTCGCCGCCCTCAAGCAGTGGCTGGCTATCCCGTCGATCTCCGCCGATCCCGGCCGGCATGCGGATGTCCGCCGGTCTGCCGACTGGCTGGCCGGGCATCTGCGCGCGGCCGGCTTCCCGGTAGCGGAGGTATGGGAAACCGGCAGCGCCGGTGCGCCAGCCGGCACTCCGGCGACGGGGCGCGGCGGCGCGGCGGGCATGCCAGCGGTCTTCGCGCACTGGCCGGCCGCCGACCCGGCTGCGCCGGTGGTGCTGGTCTACGGGCACCATGACGTTCAGCCAGTCGAGCCGCTCGATGAATGGGACTCACCGCCATTCGAGCCCGCCGAGCGTGACGGCCAGCTGCTGGCCAGGGGTGCCTCGGACGACAAGGGGCAGGTGCTGTTCCACGCGCTCGGCGTACAGGCCTGCCTGGCCGCGGGCGGCCGCGCCGCGCCGCCCGTCACGCTCAAGCTGCTGATCGAGGGGGAGGAGGAGTCGGGCTCGCCGCATTTTGCCGAGCTGCTGCGCAGCCAGCGGAACCGGCTCGGCTGCGATGTGATCGTCGTTACGGACACATCCATGTGGGCCGCGGACGTGCCGTCGATGTGCGTGGGCATGCGCGGGGTGATCGACGCGCAGATCGACGTGACCGGGCCGGAGCGGGACCTGCATTCGGGCTCGTTCGGCGGCGGGGTGCCCAATCCGCTGCATGCGCTCGCGGACCTGCTGGCCGGGCTGCACGACGGCGACGGCCGCATCACGCTTCCCGGGTTCTACGACAACGTGACTCCGCTTTCTGCGCAGGAACGGGAAATGCTCGCCGCGCTGCCGTTCGACGAGCGGGCATGGCTGGCCGAGGCCGGCCACAGCGGCGCCGCGGCCGGTGAGGCCGGCTTCAGCACCCTGGAGCGGATCTGGACGCGGCCGACTGCCGAGATCAACGGGATGTGGGGCGGCCACACCGGGCCGGGCGGTAAGACGATCATCCCGCGCGAGGCACACGCGAAACTATCCTTCCGGCTGGTCGCCCGCCAGGAGCCCGCGGACGTAGCGGCCGCGCTGCGCGAGTATGTCGTCAACCGCACTCCGCCCGGAGTCGAGGCAACCGTGACCGTCCGCGGTCCGGGCGTGCGGCCCTGCTTCTCGCCGGTCGACTCGCCGGCGGTGCTAGCGGCGCGCCGTGCCCTGCAGCGGGCGTTCGGCCGCGCGGTGCTTTTCACCCGGGAGGGCGGCAGCGGGCCGGAAGCCGATCTGGCCGGCATCCTGGCGGCGCCGCTTGTCTTCGTCGGGGTAGGCCTGGACGAAGACCGCATACACGCCCCGAATGAGAAGGTCGACATGGCGCTGCTGCTGAAAGGTGCGGAGGCGGTCGCCTACCTGTGGGACGAACTCGCCGCGGCGGCCGGGGATCTGGCGGCCGCGCGGTGAATGCCGCCCCCGGCGCAGCGGCGGGGGACGGCTATCACGCCGACCCGGATGAGGCAACGCTGACCGGGCCGGGCGGGCTGGCCAGCCCGGTACGGCCCGGCGGCCCGGACGGGCCGCCGGGTCCTGGCACCCTCGGCACGCTCACGCTGGCCCGCAGCGCCGTGGACCGGGCAGCAGAGCGCCGGACGGACACAGCCTGGCTGGACGCCGCCTGGACCGAGCCAGGCACCCGCGTGCTTGTCGTCGACGACGGCCGGGCGCTGGCCCGGTTCAGCGCGGGCGGTGCGGAGCTTATCTTCGTTCCGCCGCCGCAGGCACCGCCGGGAGTCAGGTTCCTGCTGGGCGCGGACGCGGCCGGGGTGGTGTATTTCGGCGTGCTCGGCCCGCTGCCGGACCTGGACCCGGATTCGGCCGTCGGCGTCCGGCCGGCCGGACTGCGGCAGGCCGGCCAGCTACTCAATGACCGGGATGCCGGGCTTATGACGCATGCGGTCGCGCTGGCCAACTGGCATGCGATCAGCACACACTGCTCGCGATGCGGCACCGTCACCGAGCCAGGTAACGCGGGCCATTCGCGGCGCTGCCCGGCCGACGGCAGCGAGCATTTCCCCCGGCTGGATCCCGCAGTGATCATGCTGGTGACGGATCCGGCCGACCGCTGCCTGCTCGCGCGGAACAGCCGCTGGCCGCAGCGGCGGGTGTCGATCCTGGCCGGCTTCGTCGAGCCGGGCGAGTCCGCCGAGCAGGCCGTAGCGCGCGAGGTTCTCGAGGAGACGGGCGTCACTATCGGCCAGGTCTGGTACCTGGGCAGCCAGCCATGGCCCATGCCGCACAGCCTGATGCTCGGCTTCCGTGCGCTGGCCGCCGGCGGCCAGCAGATCCAGGTTGATGCCGACGAGATCGCGGAGGCCAGCTGGTTCTCCAGGGAGGAATTGCGGGCCAGCGTGGCAACCGGGAGCTTGCTACTGCCGCCGCCGGTATCGATCGCGCACCGGATCATCGAGTCCTGGTACGGCGAGGAACTCCCCGGCGCCTGGTGAGGAACATCGGCCGGGTGCTGCGTGATCTCTGGCGATCCTGGCTGATGGGCCGGCCAGTCGTGGCAGGATGCCGGCATGATCCAGCAGTCCTCTGGCGAGCCGGGGCCGTTCGCCATCGATCTCGATGCCGAAGCCATCTTCGGCGCCTGCGCGCCCGCCGACGCCTTCGCCGCCGTGCTGATGGAGGCGCGTGTCGTCCTTGCTGACATCGCCAGCCCGCTGCACGCCGAGCTGTGGGGTTCGGACATCCTGGCCGCGCTCGGCGGCAGCGACGCGGCCGCCGAGCTGGTGCCCGCCGCCGAGGCCGCGGGCACGGCTGCCGCGCTTGCGCTGCTGCGCGCGCTCGGCGCGGTGGGCTCGCCCGGGCTCGGCTCCGCCGCCGCGGCCGCGGCCGGCCGCCTGGCCGGCCGCGGGGTCACCGAACCGGGCTGGGCGGCCAACGTGGGCAGTCCGGTGATCGGCGAGTGCTGGTACTACGGTGACCAGCGCGGTGCCCAGCAGGCGGTGACCACGAGCTTCGCCTACGGGCAGGCTGGCCATGTCGTCTCGGTGCTGATCGATCACCGCCGCGGCGGGCGGATCAAGGACGTCTGGGTGGGCGAGGCGGAAAATGTCCTCGCCCGTGCCAGGGCCATGTCGCGGCTGGATCCCAAGATTGTCTTCGAGATGATCAGCCCGGGCAGCGCTCGGGCCAGGCTTGAGCGGGCGGTCATCGCCGGCGAATGCCCGCAGCAGCCGGAAGAGGCAGCCAATGTCGCCTCGGCACGGGCCATCCTGCGGGCCCGGGTGGCGCACCTGCCGCGGCATTAGCCGGTCAGCGCCCGAGCAGGCATGCCCGATTTACTGAAACGGATGGTCCGGTGCCAGCCAGGGCTACCGTGCTGGCTGCCGCCGTGGCCGGCCCGTCAGGAGCCAGGCCGGGGTCAGGGCAGCCCGGCGAAGTCGGCCATCTGCTCGACCGCGTGGCCAAAGAAGTCGTCACTCGGGTCGACGGTGCCGACGAGCTGGCCGAACAGCTCGAAGCTGATCATGCCAAAGAGCTGCGTCCAGGCGATCAGGCCGCGAAGGACGACGACGCCGGGGACCTCCGGTGCGATGGCCGCCGCTAGCGTGCTGGCCTGCTCCGCCAGCAGCGGCGACAGCGGCGCACCGGCGGCCGGGTCGCTGATGGCGTGGCCTGCCCAGGCGTCAGCCAGCAGCCGCCCGAGTACGAGCCCGGCCCGGCCGGCTGGCTCGATTGTCTCCTGTGGCGCCCGGTAGCCGGGCACCGGCGAACCGTAGATCAGCGCGTACTCGTGCGGGCGCGCCGTGGCCCAGTTCCGCACCGCGTGGCAGATGGCATGCCACCGGCCGCGGAGGTCAGGCCGGGGCTGGCGGGCGTCGGCCGCCTCGGCAGCTTCGCCAAGCGCGTCGTAGGCATCGATGATCAGCGCCGTCAGCAGGCTGTCACGGCTCGGGAAATAGCGGTAGATGGCCGACGACACCATGCCGAGATGCCGCGCCACCGCTCGCAGGGAGAGGCGCTGCGCGCCCTCGGCGGCGACCTGCCGCCGTGCCTCCTCCTTGATCTCGCGGGTCAGTTCCGCCCGTGCCCGCTCACGCGCTGTCCGGCTGGCATTCATGCGGCCTAGCCTGGCATAAAACAGACTGCTGATCAACAATGAGAGCGTTGCTCTTGACATTCAGAGCACAACTTGCGACACTGTTCTCAAGAGAGAGCAATGCTCTCGAAAGTGAGAGCCCGCACTGCCGGGCCGGGAAACCTCCGAGGAGCGTCCGATGACCGCCGATTCCGCCCCCCGCAACATCCAGCCGAAGGGCGCGATGACCCGGATCTTCAACAACAGCGTGCGGAGCCTGACCCGGCACGGGATCAGCATCTGGGGCAGCCGCGTCCTGTACGTGCGCGGCCGCAAGAGCGGGGAATGGCGCACCACTCCGGTGAACCCGCTTACGCACGACGGCAACCGGTACCTGGTCGCCCCGCGCGGGCACACGCAGTGGGTGCGGAACATGCGGGTGGCCGGCGGTGGCGAGCTGCGCGTCGGCCGGCGGGTAGAGAAGTTCACCGCCGCCGAGCTGGCCGACGAGCAGAAGCCGGACGTGCTGCGGGCCTACCTGAGGCGCTGGAAGCTCGAGATCGGCGTGTTCTTCGACGGAGTCGGCCCCGACGCGTCCGACGAGCAGCTGCTCGCGATCGCCCCCGGGTACCCGGTCTTCCGCATTACGGAGCAGTAGCCGCGGTCCTGGCCCGAGCCGCGGCCAGGAGCCAACGACGTGGACGGGACTTCGCTGCCGCTGTTACCGCAGCAGATTCCCATCGACGCTGTTAAGGCAGCCGGTCGGAGACGCGAAAGCGGACGAACGGGACATCGGCGAGAGCCATCCGGTTGGCCAGCCCGGCGAACTATCGAGTCGGCGGCGGAGTACCCGGCTGGCCCGGGAGGCCTACAGGGTCAGCGCGAGCGTGGCTCCCTTGGCGTCGAGCAGCCGGTGGTACCCGGCGGCGCCAGGGAACGCCGCCAGCTCGCCGCGGGCGCGGGCCACCGGGCCGTCCGGCCCGGCCAGAGTCATGCCGTCGGCGCCTACCGCGACCAGCTCACCGTCCCGCCGTAGCAGCACCGGCCCCTGCCGGCTGGCGGATATCGCCGTCCGGCCGGCCCGGAGGCCGTCAAGCACGTCCTGCGGGCTGTCGCCCGCGCACTCCACCCAGGTGGTCGGCGATCCCGGCGGGGCGTCGGCGCCAGGCCGGTGCCAGTCGCTCCCGCCTACCGGGATCGCGGCGGCGTCCCAGGCCAGCCACCAGGCGAGCGGCATGGTCCAGCGCAGGTCAAGCCCCCAGGTCCAGTGCCAGACCTCAACCAGCGGCGGCCGGCGCCGCATCGGGATAGTCCAGCTGACCTGCCCGCCAATCGGGTGATTGACGGACATCAGCCCGCCGCGCCGGTCCGCTGCGGTGAGCCAGTCGTCAGCAGGCTCGCGGAAGTCGATCCAGCCGACGTCGCCGAGCACGCCAGCGTGGCCAGCCTCGGTTGTCACTTCCTGGCCAGGCACCAGCGTGATGCCGTACCGCTCGGCGGCTGCCGGTAGTTCCGCGTGATGGCTGGTGGTGTTGTGATCGGTGATCGCCGCGAAATCGAGGCCGCGCTCGGCCGCGAGGCGGGCGACCCCGGCGACAGGGAGAGCGCCGTCCGAGTGCAAGGTGTGCAGGTGCAGGTCCCCGGCGAGCCAGCGCCGCCCGTCGCTGGCAGGCAGCACGCGACGGGGCGGCCGCTCCGCCAGCGGTGGGGTGCCCGGCACCGGGTCGGGACGCAGTGCCCCGGGCGAGGAGGAGACCTCGGCCGCCAGCTGGTATCCGGTCCCGTCCGGCGAAACCTGGTGCAAGCCGATTATCACTTGCCAGGTTCCTGCCGCTAGCTCGCCAGGCAGGTATCCGGGCGTTGCCGCCGCTGCCGTAATGACGAACGACCGCCGGGCGCTGCCAGACCAGCCGCGGAATCCGCCGGGATCGATACAGCCAAGATCAAGCACGGCGCCCGGCCGCTCGTAGTCGAGCTCGACGCGGAGCCCGGCGGCTCCTGGCGGCACCTCGACCGGCAGGTAGTGCCAGGCAGAGGCGAAGCGGTCCTCCAGAGTCCATCGCCCGCGATGCCGTGTCTGCGCCATCTGCCTATCCGACCAGACTCAGCCGCCGCCTGCCGAGCGCCCAGGCCTGCTGGCAGCCGTATCCCAGGTGGCGGCTGAATGACTCACCAGTCAAGCGCGGCGGCCGACGCTAGGCTTATCCTGGCGTCTGCCGCATATGCCCGGTTCGCCGTGCTTGCCGGACAAGCCGGGCAGTGGCGTCTCAGCCGCCAGAATCAACGCAGGAACGGTAGGACGTGGTGCCGGTAGTCACCCACACCTGGTTGCGGCCGGCATGCTTGGCGCGGTAGAGGGCGGCATCGGCTGTTGCCAGCAGCTCAGTGAGCTGGCTTCCGGAAGTGCTCAGGGCGGCGACCCCGATGGAAACGGTGACTCTGATGATCTCAGGGCCAGCTTTGCCGCTCACCTCGATGGGCATGTTGGCGATGTGTGCGCGCATGCGGTCGGCGACACGGCGCGCGTCCTGCTCGTCCGTCTGCGGAAGCAGCAGGGCGAATTCCTCGCCGCCGAAGCGGCCGACAAGGTCGTACTGGCGCAGGAAAGCCGTGATGGATCGCGCGATTGCCTTCAGCGCCTTGTCGCCGGACAGGTGCCCGTACGTGTCGTTGACGGACTTGAAGTTGTCGATATCGATCAGCGCCACGGCTAGCGGGCTGCCAGTCCTGGTGGCCCGGCTGACTTCAGCGCCGGCCTCGCGTTCCCAGGTAGCGGCGTTGAGTAGCTCTGTCTTGGAGTCGATCCGGGAGGCGTTGACCAGCTGGGCGTGCCGAGAGGAGCGCTGCAGCAAAGTGACGAAGGGAGCAGCGAAGACGATGCTGAAGGGATTGGTCGCGATGCAGAGTGTCACCAAGACGGCGACGCACAGTTCGGTCACGTCGTTCCGGACCTGCTCACGGCCTAGCAGCATCTTGCGCACGTCGGCGGCCGGATCCTGGCCCTTAATGGCCAGCAGCACAAGGCTGTGGTTCACCGTCCACTGCAGCATGGCGCAGGCCGCCACCACGAGGATCCATGTCAGCGCGCGCAGCCCGTGGCCAGCCTGATGGAGCGGGACGAACCGGCCTGCCGCATGGAAAGCGAGCGACGCGCAGCCGTAAGACAACCCGAGCGCGGCCGCCGTGAAAACTCTCCGGTACACCGGTATCGGCAGGATGCGTTTCTGGGTCAGCGTGATGCGCAGGATCGGCACGACGAGCGCGTAGAACGGCGGCAGCAGGATCGCGACCGGCAGCTCCCAGACAGCGAAGATGTCCTTGGTCAGGCCAGCGTTCTCGCCAGCCCGCCGGGTCATCTCCACGGTCAGGGCGCTGCATGCCAGCAGGGCGGCGAACACCAGAAGTTGCGCAGCGCCAGCGGACGTCGCTGTCGGCGCGGTAGCGACAATGGCCAGGGCATCCAGGGCGGTGACCGAGACAACGAAGACGACCAGGCAGCGGCGGAGACCCCAGACAGGCCATGCCCGGACGGCCGAAACAACGCCGTCCGCGCCCATGCGCCGGGCCAGGGTCATGCACTCCTCCATAGCAAACTTGCGCGGTCTGGGAATTCCGGGCTTAACAGTATTACAGCCCATTGTCGCAGAACTCGTGCGCTCCTGGTCAAGACCCCATCACTCGCTGTACATGACCTGGTAATGCCTCACCATACATTACTTTCAGTAACGTCCCGTTACAGTATGTGTTGGGCGTGCGGGTACGCACTTTCGGCCGGCATGAGCGTGTTGCAAAGAGGAAAATGTGAACAGCATGTTGCATATTTGCCTTTCGGGTTTTCGGCGGCCATGTACCTGGCGGAAGGAGGTGGCGTGATGAGGACCGGCGGATGGGGCGGCTGAGCGCCGCGCGACGAGGAGCGGGATCGAGGAGCGGGACGGGAGGTGCGTGATGAGGACCGGCGGATGGGGCGGCTGAGCGCCGCGCGGCGACGAGCCGGATCGAGGAGCGGGATCGAGGAGCGGGACGGGAGGTGCGTGA
>WNGD01003403.1_pt1 | contig 23679 bp, 16 predicted proteins | sample 5400671 | NCBI WGS metagenome assembly WNGD01 (sample SAMN13153369, study PRJNA577476) | soil metagenome | isolation source: 40 cm soil or saprolite under grassland replicate 2 | place: USA:California | collected 2016-06-15
GCATTGACTGCGATTTCCGGGGAGCCGAAACTACAGCTGAAAACCTGCTCTCGCTGGCCTGAGCTTCAGGATTGTGGCCAGGACTGTCTGAGGCAGATCGAGCTCTCTCCCGAAGAATGTCTGGTTCGCAATATCCTGGCGGATTGGTACCGGGACAAGAAGTGCGTCTACTGCGGCAAGCCCATCGGGGAGATCGACTGGCTGGAAAACAGACCGGCGCTGAAGAATCCTCAAGGCCTCACGGTTCAGTGCAACGAGATTCCTCCGGAGCTGCTGCCCGATGTCTTGTCGACCCACCTGCCTGTGTGTTTCGACTGCCACGTTGCGGAGCGATTTCGCCGCCTGTATCCGGACCTGGTGGTCGATCGCACTTGGAAGACCGAAGTCCATCATGGGGCCAAATAGGCCAACGAAGAGCTCCACAGGTTGGCGGCCGACAAGCGGCGCATTACGGACATGATTATCCATGACTTGCCCACGAGTCCATTTTCATTTCTGGCGCAGCATCGCTCTGTCGATTTCAACGCGGAGCGAATGCAGCGTCCTGCCGGTCCGACTCAGAGCCACAAGACCAATCGCCCAGAGCGGCACCGTAAGTATCACGAAGACCGCGAGGGAAAAAGCGCTGGCCAAAGTTTTGTCAACGCCGAACAGGGTCAGCCCCACGACCGTGAAAAACTGATAGGTCCCGACGTTCGCAGGCGCGTTGGGGAGTGCCGTGCCGAGATGGACGATCAGGAACACCACCAACCCGACCCCGAAGGACTGACGCAACCCGTAGGCCCGCATCACAAACCAGAACGCCAGCGCTTCCAGCACCATAAAGACCAGGGAGAGAGCGAACGCGAAATAGAAAAGCCGGGATGTGCCAATGGAGCGCAGGTCATGTGCCAACCGGCGAACCGACGACCGCAGCCAGCCCCGGGGTGCCCCGGTCTTGGACTCCGGCAGAGCCTCTGAGGCTGGATCTCGTGTGCGGAAAACAACAAAGACCAAGAGCGCTGCGGCGATCAGCACAAGAATTCCCAGCGCGTCGGCCGCTTTCAGAAGACTGCGCGGCAGGGGGACAAAGATGGCGGCCAGACCGATTCCCACAGCCAGCCACACGCCGTCGAAAAACCGTTCCACCGCCATTGAGGGAATTAACCTGACGAACTCCACCCGCAGCCAGCGAGAGACAAGGTAAGCCCGGGCGATTTCTCCCACTCGCATGGGAAGAATCTCGTTTACGAACAACCCGACATAGATCGCCTGTGTCGTCTGCAAGACCGGCAAATAGCCGATCGGCCGCAACAGCAGCTGCCAGCGCCAACCCTGGCAGAGATAGCCGAACACGTCCATGAACACGGCCGACGCGACCCACGCCCAACGGACCCCGCGCAGATGTTCCAGAATCCGGGCGCGCTGAACGTCGTGAAAGACCCAGATGAGGCACGCGATCCCGATCAGATATCCGAGACCCCGCTTCGCAACCCAGGACACCGTCTTGGAAACCGCGGTTGTTGGCTTATTCATTCTTAAGTTCGGAGATTTTGCGCAGCGCAAGCGCCAGCCTGGGCAGATCCAGTACGTTCCTGTACATGGCATAGCGCGGTTCCCAGGAGGTCGCGAACTTTGCTTTGTATCGCCTCAAGCCGCTAAAACTGAAGAGAAAGTTTAACTGCTGAAAGAAATAATGAACGGCCTTTTCTTCTGCTGAAGCTTCCTCCTTTTCCTGGAAACCAGCCATGGGCGCCATGCCAAGGTTGAAGCGCTTGAAGCCCTTTTCCTTGTTGTGCAGGAAGATCTTTACGAAGAGATAATCCATGATTCCATTGGGCGAGTTTAACCTGTGCCGCATGAGATCGGCCGTCGCTTCGCCGGGATAATAAGAGGGAAGCTCATTCACGAACGCCAGCATCGAGCCTTTCGGGTCGACCGCACAGAAAAGCGGTGTGGAGCGAATATAGCTCGCCTCGAACAGGCCCAGTGAAAACGTACGTTCGCGCCGGCCGGGGATCTGGAGCCATTCGTCGGAAACTTCTCTGGCTTGCGCGAGAATATTATCGGGAATGGGAGGTTCGTACCGGATCATCGTGATACCGGAACTCTCAAGCTGATTAGTGACGTGGCGGAACTTCTTCATTGCCTTTCCTTGCAGCGTGAAACGCGTCAGGTCCACGATCGCGTCGTCGCCGATCTTGAGCTTCTTAAAGCCCACGCGCTTGTAGACGGAAAGGAAATCAGGCAGTGTCTGGTAAAAGGCGAGGCCCCAATCGTTTTCTTCACAGAATTCCTTAAATTCGAGAATGGTGGTTTCGATCTCGTCTTCGGGGCCGACAGGATCGGCCAGGACGACCGCGAAGTCCGCCCCTACTCGATAGGCCAGGAAGCACTTTTGTGAGCTTGTGAAAAAGAAAGACTTGTCCTGCCAGAATTTGAAATAGTCGAGAGCACACCGGCCGCACCGCGAAACTATTTCGGCTGCGAGGGTGCGCTCCTGAGGGAGGGTTGCGAGAAGGTAGACCGCCGGCCGGAAGAGAGCTACGCCGGCGTACACGCAGCTTGCGATCGTCACCACGTACAGCGAGTCCAGGAACCAGCGCGCATAGCGCGTATGGGGCACGATCTCCGGGTCAGCGGCCAATAGCAGGAAACGCAAGGTGCGGTGGATAGAACCGGCGAGCGTAAAACGGACGCCGAACTCCCTTGGGTCGAGCAACCAGAAGCCCAACACTCCGTACACGAGCACGACGAGCAGAGCGATCGCAATATGCGAGGCCACCGAGCCTAAATCGGGAATGCTTCTGCTCTTAACAGTAAAATGCCTGCGTCCCGCGAGTAGCGTTCCCACGAGGACGGCCGACAGGAGCGCCTCCCCATAATCCAAGCCCTTGGTCAGATGGAAAAGCACAGACAGACACCCAAGGCCGAGGACGATCTGCCAGGCGCGCTTCTTTCGTTTGTAGATGTTCAACGAAGAGATGACCAGGGCAAACCCGATCAGCAGCGTGAAGAAGCGTGAAAGACGAAGGAATTCGAGAGGAAAGAACTTCCGGAGTAACCGGCTGCGCTCGGGGAGACTCGGTCCGATCACGGAATACAGGTTCAACAACCCGCTCCCGAGCGTGACCAGAGCCACTCCTACCACGAGAAGAGGCCGTCTCCTCATAACTGATTTCTGCCGCGCAACACACGAAAATGGCCTGGTTACGGGCTCACCGGGTCTCCGACAAAACTTGATTGTACCAGTCGGAAGGCCGGCGCGAACCTTGAAATCTCCCCTGCCGCCCGCGCTGGAATTGAAATGCACATTTCACCACGGAGACACGGAGGGCACGGAGATTTCACAGAGGCATCCTCCGTGCATCCCCGTGTACTCTGTGTCTCCTATACTACGAACCCGAAAATCCTTTGCTTTTTGGAAAAGATTTTTGTGCGTTCTCTTGGGAGCGCACGCATCCTGCGTGCGGGGAGTTAGAAACGCTGAGCACGCTGGAAGCGTGCGCTCCCAGGGACGACCTCTGCGTTCTCCGCGTCTCTGCGGTGAAATCCGTTTTGGTTGCGGCTAGGCTATGTGAAAATACGCTTTCGGGGACCGGTGAGTACGGGAGGGCACGACTTCAGTCGTGCCGTCACGGAGCGTGTTGAGAAGGAGCTTGAATTCTTCTCGAGCTTGGCTTTGTCTTTTTGCGCTTTGCGCGGTTGCGGTGAAAAATCCGGCGCCACGGACGACCGCAAAGAGTCTCCACATGAGGGGTGCAGTTAGAAGTGGGAGTCAAATTTTTTCGGCGCTATCCTGAGGTGATCCTTTTCGTGAAATTCGTGGAATTCGTGGCCAGTAATCAGTAAAAACCGCCACGAATTCCACGAATTAGCACGGATTAAAACTCTCCACAGCTTGCGAGTTGGTTAAAGGCCGCATCGGTTGACTCCCACTTGTAATTGCACCACCACATGAGTTCACACTTGGATATAAAGATGAAAGAATGGAGAATGCGCCCGATTGGCTTCATCCGGAGCTCGTTCGAGGAAACGTCTCAGATTCCCAAGGGGCTGGGAGCGAAACACACTGCCGAAGGCCTGCTGGAGGTCCTCCCCCAATACGAAACGGGTTTAACAGACATTGAGGGGTTCTCGCACCTGTTTGTCGTGTGGGTCTTTGACAAATCCACCGGGTACGAGCTCACGGGCACGCCCCCATCGGACAACCGCCCGCACGGCGTCTTTGCCACACGATCGCCGCGGCGACCCAACCCTATAGGCCTGACTGTCGTTCAATTGCTCCGCCGCGAAGGGTTACGTCTCTTCCTTCGCGGGATCGATATGGTGGATGGCACGCCGGTCCTGGATATAAAGCCGTATCTGTCGAGCGTGCCACAGGAGCAGCTGAAGCGGGGCTGGCTGGCGGAGGCCGAAGCGCGCAGCTGAGAGCCCAGGCTCGATCCAGAGTCCAAGGCTCAGTAGTGGTGAAAAAAGCTGCATCCGAATCCCCTTCCTGGCTGCGGCAGATGGCCGACGCCTATGGGCAGATTCCGCACCGGCGGGGGATATGACCTACTTTTCGCCCTGCCTGCCCCACCCCCGGCCAACATTCCTCGAGTCTATTTGCTTGGAAGAAAAGCAACTTCCTACGACATGACTTGTATCTCTCTCTGGCACAAGTATTGCTCCGAATATGGCGTGGAGGTTGCGCCATGGAAATCAGAACAATTCTATGTTCCATCGACTTTTCGTCTGTCAGCGCGCGGATTTTGCGTCTGGCCATCGAAGCGTCGCGCCTCTTCAGCAGTCGCCTGGTGCTCCATCACAACGTCGATCCCCCTCTCCCATCTGAGATTCCGTCACTTCAGATGTTCCTGGACAAGGTCCTCGCGGACGAGGCTCTCCAGAGACTGTCCTCGAAACATCAAGCTGCGATAAGGATTGAGAGGATCTCAAAACCCACTACCTCACTTGAGGAAAGAACTTATCTGAGCGGCCAACAAGGCCATACGAAGGAATGCTCACTTTCTTATCCGCATCCTTCGTCGTGTGTCCAATTACCTGAGCTCCGACGTTGTGCTCCTTTGCGATGCCCAAGACCTTATCAGCATCTTCCGGAGCCACAACCACGCAAAAGCCAATGCCCATGTTGTAAGTGAAAAACATCTCAGCATCACATACATTGCCGCAATGCTGGATTAACTTGAAGACCGGCGGCGGCTCTGGAAGGGAATCGAGAACGTAGCCGGCCGGAGCCGAGGCGCGGCTCAGGTTTAGAAAGCCCGTGCTTGTAATATGGGCAAGGGCTTTAACTCGCAAGCCGGCGCCAATCATGGACCTTACTGCCATGACATAAATCCGCGTCGGTTCCAACAGTTCCTCACCGATGCTTCGTCCAAGTTCAGGAACATTTTTGCCGACCGGCCAGCCCAGCTTGTCAAAGAGAATCCTGCGAGCCAGGGTCAGGCCGTTACTGTGAATTCCGCTCGAACGGAGACCGACGACAATATCACCTGGTACGGTTTCCTGACCGGTAAGAATTCGGTCAATCGGCACCGTCCCTACACAAGTCGCAACCAAGTCAAAAGCGTAACCTTCGCGAGAACCTTTTATCATGTCTCTTACCTGAGCAATTTCACCGCCGGGAATAGTGACCTTGGCCATGACAGCGCCGGCGTAGAGACCGTCGACGATCGGCTTGAGAAGATCGTAACGTGGCACCTGAACGGCAATGTAGTCGAGCAGTGCGACAGGTTCAGCTCCCACACAAAGGACGTCATTGACATTCATGGCCACGCAATCAATGCCAATCGTGTCGTATTTATCCATCATCTGAGCGATTAATATCTTCGTTCCAACACCGTCGGTTGAAACCGCGAGCCCGACTCCGCCGCCCAAGTCGATGACATTGGCAAAATAACCAATTGGCAGTCGCACTTCGTTTGGCCGCAGTTCAAAGGTGAGCTCGACCCGCTGACGGAGGTAGTGCATGGCAAGGTCCTGGCCCTCGGTGTCAACACCGGCATCTTTGTAGGTCGAGGGATCCGTATTCATTTTAGAGTTACCTCCACATGGTACGTTGTCTTCCGACGCAAACTGCCAGCCAAGGCTCGACAATCACTGTTTGAGACTTGGGAGCGGTTCCGCATCCAAGCCGCCCAGCCGGCTCTTCGATCATGTTGCCAGAGCCTAATTGAACCGATTTTGGTTGGCCAGTGATTTCTTCGAATATTGCCTCATCAAAGGCCAGCGAGCGCCTCTTCGTGGCATGGCCGTCTCGGCCGTGACCCAGGTTAGGGCCCACTTTACACGGGCGGGGACGCCCGTGCCACGAAAGCCCATTTTCACAGAGCAGCAAAGCCGCAACCAAACTAAAGTCCTTTCCTGCCGGCAAAGGATTTTCGGGTTAGTTGTACAGGAGGCTCAAATTCACAGGAGCGCGAGGCTGACCCGTATCCGGGATGCTATCGCTTCCGGCTGAGAACCATCTCGTGGTTCTGATTTTCGTTCCGCCGGGGATTCCGGCGGACGCGGCGAGGCTCGCCGCCCGACACATCGGCAATCAGTTGCAGGAATTGGCGCACAACCGGAAGGCGCATCGTCCAGCCGATGAAGGCGTAGCCGAGGTGAATGTGCTCCAGCCCTCGCCCCAGGGCCGCAACGCCTTCTTCCTCGGGACCGCCATCGCCCGGCTCATACGTGATGCGGTACAGATCACGGTCAGGATGATCCTCGGCAGCTACTGCGATCAAGCCGACCGGGCAGCGGCGCTCGAACCAGTTTTTTATCTGTGAGCAGGGCAAGCAGCTTACCGCCACATACAGGCGCGCGCGACGGGGATCGGGACCGCCATCTGCCGCCGGATGCCAGGGACGCCAGCGGGGAATCCAGGCACGAACGGAATTCCGGTAGCGCGACCAGGCCGTGCCGAAGCGGTGTCGCATGCTCTCCGTCTCATCCCAGCCGGCCAGCCCTATGCTATAGATGTGGGCCATGAGACCTGCGGCAGCGACCCAGGGGCTTCCGAGAAGAATGCCCCAACCCAGGAGGAGCAGGACGGCGGACACTTGCATGGGATTTCTGACGTAAGCGTATGGGCCGCTGGTAACCAAACGGAGGGGAGGGTCATAGGGCAGAGGGGTGCCCTTGCCGCGCGCCACGAATTCCTGCACCGCGCTCAAGCCCATGACCGCGGGGATCGCCAGCAATTGAAGCCCTACACTGTTCATCCATGAGGGTCGCGCAAGCAGCCTCCTCCAGTCGCCTCCGGTTTGTTCCAGTATTGCGGCGGGAATCACGGCCGCCATCAATCCAGTGAATGCGAGTATTTGAAGGAATGTTCGTTCCGAAAGCCGGCGCTTCTCCGCGGTCCACGCGGCAAGCAGTCGCGCAGGGATGAGGCAGATCCCAATGGCCGCGGCTTCTCCAAACAGCCATTCGCGCCCAAGCTGCAGAACCGGAGCCAGGAGCGGCATGGCGAGCAGATCGAACCACAAGGCGAGCATCGCCACCGTGACCGTATGGAGCCTGGGGAATGCCAGCGGCGGTATGGCTCCCCAGAGGAGCGCCCATCCCAGGTAAAGATCGACGGGCATCCCCAGAAACAGTCCCTTTTCGGCGCGAAAGGTCCACCAGTCAAAGTGCGACGCCAGTCGATGCACGAGCAAGAGGGTCTCAAAATTCCAGATACACGCGAGCAGAATGCCTGCCCTTTCAGCCAAAGAGGGTCTGCGCCGGAGCCAAAGAAGGACGGTGACTGCCAGAGGCAGGTAGAGGCTCATCGCGCGGATGGTTCCTATCTGGTCCATGCATTTATCCCCCGGGCGCCGGAATGGACACCGTGTCGATCAGATACCCTGCCGCCAGCCGCACGGCGTACCTCTCCCACGGCCGGAAGTACCATGCGGGATCGAGCAAACGACGGTATCGGATTCTCCATCGAACCTCGGTTTGGTTCGAACCTGCCTCCCTCCAACACACCTCCGCTTCTTTCCACTGGAGCCAGTGCGCAATGTGGCTCGTATCGGACACGGCGCGGAACAGCACGCGTCCTGGCTGCGAGACTGTGACTTGGAGAACGAGATCGCCAGGGCTGCCTTCGCCCCCCGCAAACCGCACGACGCGCGGATCGCCGGGTTGGAGTCCCTCCCCGGTGCTGTAGGCCGGCCGCGGAAACCCGAGACGCAAAAACACCGGCAATCGCCGATCGAACTGCGCCCTTCGGGCAAGCTGCGCGCGGATTTCCGCGGCGGGAACCGGAACAACTCGCTCCACGGAAACCACTTCTTCCCGCGAAAAGGAGACCGACTCGTGGACCCCCTCCAGGCTCATAGGAGCGAACGCCAGCAGGAGGACGCAGGACATCGTTGCCTCAGCTTTCCTGCTTCGCTCCCTGGCCCTGTCCATCACTGCGCCGATGACGAGCGCAACGGCAAAAAACAACGGCGCCGCCATGAGAATGCAGATAAAGCCCTCACCCAGAAAAATGCCGGAGATGAGAAGCGCGATGCTGGTCGCTTTGCATACCGAGCCCTTCGCGCTCCGCGGGCGTGTCGTGAGCACCACGAAGATGGCCAGCAGAGTCGGGATGCCGATGAAGAGGGCGGCGGTTTGTTCGAGACGGTGGTTCACGATCCACCGGTACGACAAACAGGCGAGGCCGATGGCCAGGATGACACCGGCCAGGCCCAATCTGGATCGTGATGCGTGGGCGAGCGCGCTCTCGGGCGCTCCGGCTTCTTGATCAAGCTCCAACTGCTCCTGCATCCCGACCCTGAACCCGAGAAAAATGAGAAGAAAAGCGCACAGGAAAAGGAACATCGTTAGCGGGTGGGCATGATCGAAAACCATGCCGCCCAGCACAATGCCCACCGAAAGGAGCCCCAGGGCAACCCTGCGGATTACTGTCTCGGCCGAAGTCCGCTCCCTCATGTTCTGCGCTACCGCAGAAGCTAACGCAACCGAGGTGATGATGAATAGGATCGCCGCCAAATCGAAATTCCCGCGGGAAGACGTCAAGAACGTCAATCGCAACACCGAAGCCAGGCCTCCCGCAGCCGCAAAGAGCGGGATGGCACGTCCTCGACTCAAGGAGAATCGCAGGCGGTTCATTCTGTTTTCCTTTCAGAGATCCAATGGCTGCCAGTCTCTCCGCAACTCATTTGTGCGCAGTTTGGAGTTCAGCCCTCAGGCCGCACTGGGCTGAAGCAGGTTTGAACTCCAGACAAGAGCCTGCGGGCATCCTGGAGATGTCAGTTTCCGGCGGGACTCTTCCCTTTTTCAAGCGCTGGTCTCCCGAGCCTTCGGGTTCTGTTTGAACATGTTCAAAACCATACTGCGCGCCACCACCTGATGTCAAGAATTATTTTGAACAGGTTCAAAAAACACAGGGTCGCAGGGGTTCCCGAGTGAAATGGACCTTCGCTTAGTCCATGATTAATACGTTGCCGTATTTATGAAATCATGCACTTGGCACGCCGTCTTGCCGGATACGAACAGGTCGAAGACCTATCGCGGGCCTCCCGGACCGGGCCACGTGGGCATCTACGCCGCGCATTATGTTACGCTGCCCCTGAATATCAGTCGAAGTCGAAATAGACACACCCCTCGTCGCCGGTATAATCTTCAAGCCAGGTTTGTGGGCTGAACGACTGAGATATGAAAGAACGAGCATCTAAGATGTGGACCGGCGGCTTCCTCAGGATGACACTCGATTTCTCCAACTGTCCTTGGTTAGAGTTTGCGGCCGCTGAAGCACAGGCCGGTGTGCGCGAAGACACGCGGCCGGGGCAAAGCAATCCCAGAGTCGATGAATATCTGCGCACCGTAGGGCTGAGCGACGACGACACCCCCTGGTGCTCGGCGTTCGTGAATTGGAGCATGACACAGGCGGGGATTCCAGGCACCGGCCGGCCCAATGCCCGGTCGTGGCTGCAATGGGGTGAGGCGATCGCCGATTGCCGGCTCGGCGCGGTGGCGGTGTTCTCGCGGGGAAGCACCAGTTGGCAGGGCCACGTATCGTTCTACGTGGGAGCCGACGGCGGCGACCTGCTGTGCCTGGGCGGCAATCAGTCGAACGCGGTCTGCGTTCGTCCGTACCCGTGGAGCAAGTTATTGGGCCTTCGCTGGCCGGCTGGCCACTAGAGTGGAGCCTTATGCGTCTTCACAGCGGCGGTGTGCGCTCGGCGGTTCTCGGCCTCGTGTGCCTCGTGCCGGTGAACACCACGGGGCTGTCTCAGAAAGCCGCCCAACGCTCCACCGAGCAGCTCGTGATGGAGGCGTGGAAGAGGTTCCAGGATGCCGTCGCCCGCAACGACAAGCGGGCAATCGCTCGTATGACGCACTTTCCGTTCAAGCACCCTTCGTTGCTGGTCGCCGAAAAAGGCACCCTGACGCGCGATGCGTTCATGACTGCCTTCGACAAGGTCTTCAGCGAGGGCATTCGCAGGCAAGTGGCTAAGGGCACGCCGGTGAAGGTGACCGCAGCCGATATCAAGGAAGCGCGCGATGATGGTGCGGACCCGTGTGGCCGGCTGGGCGACTGGGTGGTGCAGATGCTGCCGGACGAGAAGATCGACTCCAGCAAGGATGATGAGGCGTTCTTCCGGCTGGTGTTCCGTGTCGTCCAGGGGAAAGTGGTCTTTTCCCGAGTGATCGGATGCAGTTGATTCACCGGGCGTGCGGCCTTTGAGGGCGAAACGGTCCGTGAGATTTTCGCTCGTCTTCGCGTATCCTTTCGTCCTGCTCTCTACATTGTCGCCGCAAGGAAGTACCGTATCTCTTACTCCCACCTCAAAGCCTCGGCAGGGTCCACATTCGACGCCCGCCGCGCGGGGAGGTAACTCGCCAGGAGGGCGACGGCGCCGAGAACGATTGAAACCGCAGCATAGGTCACTGGATCCAAAGGGCTCACCCCGAAAAGTAAAGTAGACATGAGACGGGTCACGCCTACCGCCGCACCTAGACCGAGTGCAACGCCGACGCAGGTGAGCACAAGTCCGTGGCGAACAAACATGCGGCGAACTTTCCCCTGCTGGGCGCCCAAGGCTATTCGAATGCCAATCTCCCTGGTGCGCTGGGACACGGAATAAGAAATTACACCGTAGATTCCCACCAGACCCAGGACCAGGGCCACACCCGCCGCAATGCCGAGCATGACCAGAGTGAAGGACGTCCTTGCCATGGACTCGTCAAGGATCTGAGTGAGGAGACGGACGTTGGCCAGCGGAAGGTTCGGGCCGACAGACCAAACGGCCTGCTGGATTTCCTTGAGAAAGGTGGTGTTGCCTGCCCGCGCGCTGCGGATGGCGTAGGCCATGTTCCGCTGCGCAACGAGTTTGTCTCCCCAAAAATGCTCCATGAGCATCGGCCAGTAAACCGTGGGCGTCGCTTTTACATTTACGCCATCATCGTGCACATTCGCAGCGACTCCAACGATTTCCCGCCACGGGTTCTTAGGGCTCTCCCTGATGCGCCTGCCGATGGCCTTCGCGGGTTCCTTCCAATATTCCCTTGCCAAGTTCTCCGTGATCACACCTACCGGCGCTTTGTTGTAGATGTCGGTCCAGGTGATGTCGCGGCCGAACAAGATGGGATTTCCCATGGTTGCGAAATAATTCTGCGATATCCACTTGAAGCGGCGTATGGGTGGAATTTGACCCTCCGGCGCCGGGAAGTCTTCGACAAAGATGGGGTCGTTGTTATTCCTGCCGTCCATGGTGATTGAGGTGGAAAGGCCCACCGACACGACGCCGGGGATCTGCTCGATTCGACGCATGATCTGCTCGTGGGTTCGGATTGCCTTTTCGTCGCCGGAAATCTCCCCTTTCGGGATCGAGACACGCAACGTCAGGACCTCCTCCGGGCGCACGAAGCCCGGATGGACCTTCCTCAGGGCCTGGAAAGTGCGGATCATGAGTCCGGAGCTGATCAACAGGACTAATGCCAGTGCGATTTGGGAGACGGCCAGCGCGTTGCGCGCGCGGTGCCGTTCCTTGCCTTCGCTGAACGATCGCCCTCCCTCTTTAAGGGCAGACGACAGATCCGGTTTCCCGTACTTGAAAACCGGGACGAGACCGAAGAGAAGGCCCGCAAGTATCGAGATCCCTGCCGTGAACAAGAGCACGGCGGGATCGATGGATATTTCTTCCAGCCGTGGAATACTTGCCGGCCTCATAGCGATCAGGAGCCGGATTCCCGCATATGCGAGGAAAATGCCGAGAGCGCCCCCCATGATCCCGAGTGTCACACTCTCAAACAGGAGTTCCCGGGCAACTTGAGTCCAACTTGCGCCCATGGCGGTACGTATGGCGAGCTCCCTTTGCCGGCCCTCCGCCCGGACAAGAAAGAGGTTCGCCACGTTGGCGCATGCAATGAGGAGCACCATCCCGACGGTTGCCAGCAGCACCCAGAGCACCTTGCCCACGTCGCCCACCGCATCCTGCTTCAGGGGACGAACGTTCGGGCCAAGCCTGGCCTCCTCGATCATCTTGGCAGTGAATCCAGGTGGAAGCGGGAACTTCTTCAGAGTGAGCGGTATCATGCGAGCCACGTCAGCGTTCGCCTGGTCCAAGGTAATACCGGGTTTGAGCCGCGCGATAGCCTGATAGCTGAAATTTCCCACGAACGCCTCATTGCGATTGAGCTGGAAAGGAAAGAATAAAGCCGGCCGGGAACGCAAAAACCGGAAGCTTTGCGGCAGCACGCCGATGACATCGCTGGGACGTCCGTCGACAATGAGCTTTCTGCCGATCACGCCCGGATCGCCGCCAAACTTCCGCTGCCAGTATGCATAGCTGAGGATGACGGTCGCCGGGCCGCCGGGTGAGTCATCCGCGGAGTTGAATGCCCGCCCGAGCATCGGCTGTACTCGGAGGATGGGCAGTATGCTTTCAGTCACATTCAGCGCCTCGACCCGCTCCGGCTCCGCGAGCCCAGTCACGGAGACCGAGCTGTTATTCCACATGCCGATGTCCTCGAAGCCCCTGTTCTCCTCGCGGTACGTGAAATGGAAGGCAGGCCCCTGGTTTACCTCGTCAAAGCCCAGGCCGGGCGCCTTGTGCCAAACACCTACCAGCCGCTCAGGGTCCCTGAAAGGAAGGGGTTTCAACAGGACTCCGTTCACCACGCTGAAGATGGCGCTGTTGGCCCCGATCCCAACGGCGAGCGTGGTCACCGCCACGATCGTAAACAACGGTGTACTCACAAACCTGCGTGTGACGTATCGCAATTGGGTCCTGAAGGATTGCATACCTTGCCTTTCTACGAAGCGCTTCGAGCCTGCGGTCCCGGCCGCGGGCCCACAGACCCATCAAGACCTCCGCCCAGGCAGAGGCCCCATGGGAAATGAACCGGACCCCCGGCTGCAGCTTGTTGCTAGTGTACCCATACGCAGCCGGAGTCAGAAGGGTTCCAGCACAATGGTGGTTCTTTTTCCGGTATCGAGAAATCAACGGGACCGAGACCGTCGACCGAGACAGAGGACAACCCGCAAGCTGCGGTTGGCGACACGAGGGGGACGCCTGAGCGGGCGTAGCAAGTTAACATAACGTGTGTTTGAATTCCGCGGAGCGCTATAATTCCGGCTCAAGAAGGGAGGACACTCGATGAACAGACCCCAGCCGACGGAATATGCCGGGTATTATGCGAATTACATATCGAAAGTCCCGGGTTCCGATATCCTGAGCGTTCTAGAGTCCCAGCGATTGCAAATGCTGCAGTTGTTCGCCGGGCGGAGCGAACGGGATGGGAATTTCCTGTATGCCGCGGGAAAGTGGACGGTGAAGGAAGTTCTCGGACACATCACGGATACCGAGCGGATTTTTACCTACCGGGCATTGCGTTTCGCGCGCGGCGATCAAACGCCGCTTCCCGGCTTCGAACAGAATGACTATGTGCGGAGCGGAGCGTTTAGCGAGCGGACGCTTGCTGGCCTTGCCGAGGAGTTCGGGGCCGTACGCAGCGCAAGCATAGCGTTGTTTCGTTCCTTCAACAATGAAGCCTGGACGCGGCGCGGCATGGCCGATCAGAAAGAAGTAACAGTCCGCGCGCTGGCCTTTATTACCGCGGGCCATCAGATGCACCACCGAATTCTTTTGGAAGAGAGATACTTTCCAGCGATTCCGCGCGCCTGAGTCGATTGGCGGATTCATCGCCGGATGAGGGCGTGATCCACGTGGAGACGTTGATAGGGCCGAGAACGATCGGCAGACGCCTGGAGTGATCGGCCCTGCCTGACGTCGACGCGGCAGCAATAGTGCCCCTCCGGTCGAGGCATGGGACGCAGTGAAGCCGCAACGAAGGTTCTGAACACTGATGTTTCGAGGCGCTCCCCTTATATGAATCGGCGTCAGCACCTTAAGATTTTGCTCCGAGCTGCCAGTGCTTGTTGCATCCCTTTTGATAAGCTCTTTTCTCCGAGTCCGGTATCCGTAGACAAGACCAGTTTATGGCCCCAATACGTTGACGCGGCCGAGAAAGCTGGATTGAACTCCAAAACGGTTATTCTCGGACATGAAACTAAAGACTTCCTTTTGTCCACCACAGGGGGGGGCGTGGCGCTTTTCGATTACGACAACGACGGCTGGCTGGATATATTCCTGGTCAACGGTTGGGGGCTGGGCGACTTTTCCAAAGGAGCGGAACCTACCAATCACCTTTTCAGAAACAATCACGATGGAACCTTTACGGATGTCACCGAAAAAGCTGGGCTGGTGCGACACGGTTGGGGGCAAGGCGTTTGCGTGGGGGACTATGACAATGATGGCTATCTCGACTTGTTCGTTACTTATTACGGCAGGAATGTCCTTTACCACAACAATGGAAACGGCACTTTCACCGATGCCACACGCGAATCGGGCCTCCTGCAACCCGAAGAGCGCTGGAACACTGGAGCTGCCTTCCTGGACTATGATCGCGACGGCCATCTCGACTTGTTTGTCAGCAACTATGTGGAACATCAATACGGTCTCACTCTCTACGATAGCAACCCTTCTTTGGCGGGGGAACAGTCTCCGGTACTTTACGGCGTGGCGGGACTGGAGGGGACTCGCAACATTCTCTATCATAATAACGGCAATGGCACTTTTACGATCGTATCCAAGCCTGCCGGCATCTTAAAACCCGCGCCGGTCTATGGTTTCACTCCCTGTGTGGCTGACTTTGACAACGACGGCTGGCCGGATATTTATGTGGCCGACGATTCAACGCCTAGCTTGTTGTTTTTGAATAATCGTGACGGAACCTTCAAAGAGGCGGGACTCCTGGCCGGAGTGGCTTTTGATGCCAATGGCCGTACGCAGGGTGGCATGGGTGTCGATGCAGGAGATTATGACGAAGACGGACTTTTCGACATCATCAAAACCAATTTCTCGGATGAAACCCCATCGCTATATCACAATGACGGCCGCGGATTCTTCACCGATGCCACCTATCAAGGCGGCCTGGCCGGGTTGGCATCCTCGGTTAAATGGGGTACGGGTTTTTTCGATTATGACAACGATGGTCATGTCGACCTCCTGATCGTGACGGGAGCCATCTATCCGCCCGGCATGAGCGCTCGAAATCCCAAGCTTAGCCAGGGGAGCAAAATGATTCTCTGCCGTAACTTGGGAAAAGGCCGTTTCGAAGATATTTCTGCCCGTGCCGGGCCGGCTTTTTTGCAAACCCGCTGCAGCCGCGGAGCAGCTTTCGGAGACATCTTTCATACCGGGCAAATCGACGTGGTGGTCAACAACATCAACGATCGGCCCAGCTTGCTTCGCAACCAGTCGCCTTCGCCAAACTCCTGGCTGCTGGTGAATTTGGTTGGGACAAAAACAAATCGTGCCGCCATCGGATCACGGGTTCTGGTCGAAACGGAAAACTGCCGTCAGATTCAGGAAGTACGAAGTGGAGGCAGTTTTTGCTCGCAGAACGATCTGCGCCTGCACTTCGGCTTGGGCCAGGCGCGACAAGTGGCACGGATAGAGGTGCGGTGGTTAAGCGGCGCCAGGGAAGTCCTGGAGCGAGTTCCGGTAAACCGTCTGGTGACCCTCCAGGAGGGCAAAGGGATTATCTCTCAAGACGCATTTTGAGCGCTCAAAACCAGGGAAGCCCGCTCAAATTGAGCCCAGGGAGCAGACAAACAAGATTTGGACTTCAATTCGTGCCGTCTGGACATCTCATGGCCGGCTGAATTCCGAAGTGCCAGTAAGGAGCGCGTGCCAGAAAATTTCTCTCCCTTCGACGTTTTGGGGAGGGGCCGAAGGTGACGATCTGGGGCCAAATTCGAGACTCCGTCTCTGTTCAACTTCGGGATTCGGGATTAGCCCACCGCTGTTTTCCCGGTGGTTTCTCTTTTTCATTTTCCTCGTGACGCCCGGGCGTATCGCAAAGGCCAACGAAAGACCTGCGACACCGCCGGGCCAAAGTACTCAGGGTTCTCAGCTCGCCTACGATCGTGCGTTTCAGCTTCTGAGCGACGGCAAGCTAATCGAGGCGCTTGCAGAAATCGATGCTGCGTTGGTCCAGTATCCCACCACTCCCTCGTTGCACAACCTCCGCGGCCTGGTGACAGGTCAGCTGGGCCGGCAGAATGAGGCCGAAGCCAGTTTTCGAAAAGTGATCGAGTTGTCGCCCCGGGCGGCCATGGGCTACAACAACCTGGGCACGTTGCTGTTGGAATTAAAGCGCCAGGGAGAGGCCGAGGAGTATTTTCGCGAGGCCTTGAAACGTGAGCCGCAAAATCTTACGGCGCTCCGGGGTTTAGGAGTGACCTTGGCTGCTTCGCAAAAATACCAAAAAGCTGTCGTATACCTTGAAAGGGCCTGGCGTACGCACCCTGGAGACTTCCAGACGAGCTATGAACTGGCGCGAGTGCTCCGAGAACTAAAACGCGCGGCTGAGGCGCGGCAAGTGCTGGAGCGAACAGCTCCTCCCCACAACGCTACTCTGGCAGCTAAATACTTCGTATTGTCGGCGGTTCTGGCCGAAGACCAGGGGGAGCCGGCGTCCGCTGCCTCGCTCTATCTTCGAGCCTATGAGCTTGCTCCCGATTCCTTTGAAATCTATCTCTCTCTGGTTCGTATCAGTCTCAGCTCGGTTACCCCTGGTTCTGATCTCTCATTGCCCGCGGCGCCACCCCGGCTTTCCGCTGAGCAGCACTTCGCAGCAGGACTGCTATTTGCCTCACGCAACGCCTACCGCGAAGCGCTGCCACACTTTGAAGCGACTCTACACATGGAGCCCGACAGTTATTCCGCGGCCTATAATCTGGCTTTGGCCTACAAGCACTCGGGCAAGACGCAGGCGGCCATGGATCTGATTGAGCTCACATTGAAGAGCAGGCCCACCTCGGAGCTTCATAACCTTCTTGCTTCGCTGGAAGAAAGTGCGGGGCGCTACCTGGATGCAGTGCGTCATTTCCAGCAAGCCGTGGAACTGGAGCCTACCAACGAGCAATATTATTTCGATCTGGGTTTGGAATACCTGGCCCACTTTACTTTTGGCCCTGCTCTCGAAGTATTTGGCGTGGGGTCCAAGAAATTTCCCTCCTCATCCAGGCAACACGAGGGTCTTGGGTTGGTTCACTACGCATTGCGTCAATATCCACAGGCTGCCGATGCCTTTTTGGCGGCGCTGGAGATCAATCCGTCCTCTCCCAGCGCATACGCAGCTTGGAATGCGCTGCATTCCTTGCTTGGGCCGGCTGAACTGGAAAACCTGTTGCCTCGCCTGCAACACCTTTCCGGGCATTATCCGAAAATTGCTGAGCCACAGTACTGTTATGGGCTGGCCCTTCTCAGTCAGGCTCTCGCTTCCAACAAGACCGACAATTTTCCTTTGGCGCAATCTCTAATCGAGCAGGCCATTCATTTGAAGTCGAACTTTTCCGAAGCCCACCTGGCATTGGGCAACCTCTACATGGCTCGCAAGCAAAACCAAAAGGCTGTGAATGAATTTCTTGAAGCCATTCGATTGAATCCCCAGTCTGAAATAGCGTTCTATCGATTGGGCCAGACCTATCGAAATCTGGAGCAATTGGAGTTGGCCCAACAGCAACTGGCGCGATATGCCGAACTGGTGCGCAATCGTCGTAAACAAATGGCCCAGAGCCGAAGCGCTATCAAGCAATTCATCCTGGCGCAGTCGCAATCCTCAGCGCCTCGCACTCCGTAGCCGCACAAGGCTGACAGCATACCCCTGGGGGGTGCAATTAAAAGTGGGAGTCAAGCAGCGCGGCCGGGGAGACTGTGAAAAAATTGCATTTCGAACCAATGACATCCAATGGCAGTGGTTGTTTTCGTGAAATTCGTGGAATTCGTGGCCACTAAAAGCCGCCACGAATTCCACGAATTAACACGAATTAAATTCTCCACAGCTTCTTGATGCCAGAAAAATTCCGGTTCAAAAGGACCACTTGAGGCCGAACTGGATTTCGCGTTCGTTGTCCAGCAGCGTGCTCGTGATGCTGGCGCCACCCTCGCAGTCTACACACCCACCAGGGAGGGCGAACTGGGGATGGTTGAAAAGGTTAAAGAATTCTGCCCGGAACTGCAGGCGGTGACGCTCTGTGATACGGAAGCTCTTCAGCATGGCGAAGTCGAAGTTAACTTGATCCGGACCACGCAAGTTGCCGTGCCCGGCATTGCCAAACTGGCGGGCGAAGGTCTGTCCCGGCGCCAGAGCCGGAAGCACAAAGGCGCCCTGGTTAAAGAAGCAATCCAGAGTCTGCTTGCCCGGTGAGCTGCAGCCCAATGCCGCCTGGGTTTCGACGCCAGAGGAGAAGTCGTAGGGATCGTGAATGCGATCGGGCCGTCCACCGGCTTCAGTGTTGGTTGGGTCGTAGGAAAGGCCGGCATTATACGCCTCTCCACTTCGAATCACGGTAATGCCGGAAAACTGCCAACCGCCCAATGTCAGATCAGCCAATCGGCCTGCTCTGTTCAGAAAGCGTCTCCCTTGCCCGAAAGGAAGTTCGTACAAATAGCTGACAACAAAACGGTGGCGAAAATCAGGTTGCACGGGGCCCTTTTCAGAACCGACCGTATAAATACTTTGGAAATTACCAGCCACGTTGCCGTCAGCAGTGCCCAGATTCTTGGCAAAGGTGTAAGAGGCAAGCATGTTGAACCCATTGGAGAATCGTTTGTTCACAGAGGCCTGGAACGCATTGTAGGCCATGCTGAACATGGGAAAGTCCAGGGGCGCGATATATCCCAGGTTAGGAAGCCGGTTGAAATAGGGGCGCCCGAAGTTCCCGGTCTCATCCGAGAAGTTGGAGTCCAGCGGCAGCGGCGGCTGGTTCAAATTGCCATTTTCATGGTTCCACAGCCGCAGCCCTCGTGTTCCCACATAGGCAGCTTGAGCCACCCAGTCCCTGGCAAACTCGTGTTGGAGGGCAAAATTCCACTCCATGATGTAAGGGATAACGCGCTTGGGCCCGTTGGAGCGCACCGTTCCAACGGCTGGATTCGGGTCGGCAAAGATGAAACTGGACGGGAAACCTCCAGTGACGAGCTGTTCCGGCCCCGGAACGTTGCTCGGATTGAAGGATCGGGAGTTAACCGACAGTGCAGGCGGGTTGAGGCCCAAATCGTCAAAAATATTGCCTTCCGACGAATAGAAGACTCCGAATGCGCTGCGGATAACGGTTCGTTTCTGGCCGAAAGGTGAATAAGCAAACCCGACTCGTGGAGCCCAGTTGTTTTTGTCGAACTGGACACCGGCATGAGGAACGCCGCCGGGACCATAGGAAGTCACAATGAGGGCGCGATCCAAATCAAAATTGGAGACGCGCCCGTTGGCGGGAGAGGTCACTTCATAGCGTAATCCGAGATTCAGGGTGAGGTCGGGAGTCACTCGGAAATCATCCTGCACAAAGGCGGCCAGGTCCCAATAGCGGGTTGGGTAAGTGCCTTGCAGTTTGTCCTGCTGGTAGTATGACGGAATGCCCAACAGCAGATCGGCTAGACCATTGCCACCGGAGCCCGTCACCAGATCTTGCGAATAACTGGAGTCGAAGCTATACCAACCTCGGGGAGAGGTTTCTTGGAAAAAGTTGCGTTGCTGGCGGCGGAAGTCTATTCCAAATTTCAATAAGTGCTTTCCGCGTGTCCAGCTCAGAGTGTCGGCAATTTGAAAAATGTTTTCGACGGCGAATTCAGGCGTCCAGAGGGAGTCTCCCAGAGAAGCGAAATTTGAGACCTCAATGAAAGACAAGCCGGAGCTGTTCGGATCGCTGCGGTTGGCATTGGGAATTCCCAGTTGCTCGGAGAGATTCTTCCCAAAGTTAATCGGCAGACCATTAATCACAAAGCGAAACGCGCCGCCGTGCAGGTCATTGAGCAGCGTTGGTCCAACAGTGTGCGTCCATCCCATACCCAAGTGATGGTTGCGATTCTTGGAGTTACTGGGGCAGCAAGCATCTCCTCCCAAGTCACCAAGAGTGCCCGGCCGGTGACTGTCGACATTGCCGAAACTATAGGAGGAGAAGAATTGGTCCCGGCCGGAAATGCGGTGGTCCACTCGGATGTCAAAGGAATCCTGGTCGTTGGCTCGCTTGCTGTTCAGGACAAGATTGTTTGTAATCCCCGGGAGATTGGGAAAGGGATAGAGATCGACGATCTTCTGTCCAACCGGATTGACGCGGTTAGATGGGATCACAAAGGGATTGCCCGGATCGATCAAGGCTCGCGCGGAGGTATTCGGGTCGGTGGTCAAGGGGTCGTAGATCATGTCACCGCGCTCGGTAAAATCTCCGTGCCGCATGGCCAGGGTGGGAACGGTATTGATAGTTGTTACACTCTGGCGGAGGCGGGTGCCCTGGTAATCGCCGAAGACAAAGGTCCGGTCTTTCTTGATGGGTCCTCCCAGATAAAAGCCGAACTGGTTGCGGCGGAACGGCGCTTTTTCCGGACTGAAAAAGTTACGCGCGTCCAGCTTGTCATTGCGGATAAACTCGTAGATACCGCCGCGTAGCTGGTTGGTTCCAGATTTGAGCACCACGTTGACCGCCGCGCCGCCGCGACCGAATTCGGCGCTCATCGAGTTCTCTTCGGTGCGAAATTCCTGGATGGCATCAGGGGGAGGCAAAGCAATAATGCCGCCCAGTCCAAACTCGTTGTTGTCCACACCATTCAGCAAGTAGTTGTTATTGGAAACGCGCAACCCGTTGACGGAGAGCGCCGCATTGCCACGCACGTTTTCAAAGGCTCCAGTTTCCCCGCTTGCGTTCGAACCTGCCTGGCCGGAATTGGCGCCGGGCGCCAAATAAGCCAATCCGATAAAGTTTCTCTGGTTGAGCGGTAAATCGACAATGCGTCGTTCGGTCTCCATGGTTCCCAGCGAAGAGGTCTCTGTTTGCAACAGGGGAGGCGCGGCGATGACTTCCACGACCTGCTTGATCTCTCCTATTTTGAGAACCAGGTCCACCCGCACCACCTGATTGACTCCCACCTCAAGATTCGACTGCAGGGTTTTTTGAAACCCCTCTTTCTCTGCTGTCACCGTGTAGGTCCCGATACGTAGCAGGCTGGCCGTGTAGCTGCCGTTGACATCGGTAGTGAGTTTGGTTGATTGATTCGTGCTGATGTTAGTTATGGTGATTATGACGCCCGGCACTAGAGCCCCGCTCGAGTCGGTGACAGTACCGACAACGCCACCGCGATCGACCTGCGCCCGGAGGTTGGACTGGGCAAGACCAGGCAGGAAGAGAAGAAAAACCAGTGAGCCGAATGGACGAAATCCCTTTCTCTTCATGAATCCCTCCCTAGTTTCTTAAGCCCCAATCTCTTTTCCACTTCTTTCATTGGAATGAGTTCCCCCTTTTTCGGCTGTTCGCCCCGCTTATCTAGAAACTTCATCAGATTTTTGTTTGCGTCCAACGTAAAAAGATTGCACTGACGAAACTTTGGCTAACACAAACTGTTCACCACTTTCGGAACGTAAAAGCAACATTAGCGTCGCACGCCTTCTTGAGCAAATCATTCAAAATTTTAGCCGGGACGGCCATGCTCTCCTGGGAGCGCACGCATCCTGCGCGCCAGTACAAAACTGGACCGATTTGTAATACTACGCTGTGAATTCGTGTTTTCCTTACAAGATTTTGTGGCTCTTCTTTGGAGTGCGCAAGCTTGCTTGCGCTTTAAGGGCGATGGAACATTTCCATCCGCATCAAAGCGGCAGCAAGCTAAGCAAGCTGCCGCACTCCAAAGAGCGCGGTGGGGTGTGATTTTACTTTTGGTTGCGGCTCGGCTGCTTCGTGAACTTTGTGTCCACCAAGTGGACCTAGTTTGGGGGGGACCATGGACTTACAACTAACCGGCAAGCTCGCCTTGGTGACCGGCTCGACTGCAGGCATCGGCTTGGCCATTTGCTCCGCTCTGGCCGGCGAGGGCGCGACAGTGATCATAAATGGTCGCTCCGAAGACCGCGTGGCCGCAGCCCTTGCAAAGGTCTTGCGGAAGCATCCCCGGGCAAAAGTGGAGGCGCTTGTCGGCGATCTCAGCAAGGCGGAAACAGCGGAGCAAGCCACTGGTCGATTCGCCGACCTGGACATTCTGATTAACAACCTCGGCCATTACGAACCAAAGCCCTTCGAGGAAATCAGTGATGAGGACTGGGCGGCGATCATCGAAACCAACTTCATGAGCGGCGTCCGCTTGAGTCGCCATTACCTGCCAAGGATGAAAGCAAGAAACTGGGGCAGAATCATTTTCATTTCGAGCGAATCGGCAATTAATATTCCGGCGGAGATGATCCACTACGGTGTCACCAAGACTATGCAACTTGCGCTGGCGCGCGGTCTGGCGGAAACCACGGCAGGGACGGAAGTGACAGTCAACTCTATCCTGGGGGGCCGACGCGCTCCGAGGGAGTGGAAAGTTTCATCAAACAAACGGCGATGTCTCGACACGCCGATCCGTCTGTGGTCGAGAAGGAGTTTTTCGAAACTGTTCGTCCCGGTTCTCTCCTCCGGCGCTTCGCAACCACAGACGAGGTTGCAGCCTTCGTGGCATTCGTCTCCAGCCCGCTTTCGTCCGCGACTAACGGGGCGGCGCTGCGCGTCGAGGGCGGAGTCATACGCTCGGTTGTCTGACGAACGGTCAGACAGGCGTCCTTTCTTGCACGGAAGGAAGAGAATGTGCGCTTGCCTGGCCATTGATACCGGGGGCAGCTTTCTTGTTTGCTCGATGGTACGGTTGTCGATAGCGCTTACCACCACGTCTTGGCGTGGCGGGAAGCGCTCGAAAACCTCGGTATCGAGTTGTGGCCGTCTGGCGGATTCATCGCCGGATGAATATGAGCGGCGGGCTGCTGGTAAACGCCCTTTTACCAGAGATCGGGCCCGCCTAAGCATGGCGGAAGTGACGCGACTACTGAGGCGCTTCACGACGAAAGCATGTGCAAGCTAATGAATAGAGCACAATCCTCCAATCGAGCCTGATCTCCGCGATACGCGGCAGGGTTGCGGGAAGAGCACGAATCACCCTCAACGCCGAACCGAGCGTCGCAGAGCGCCAGGATGAAAGGCTCGGTCAGCAGTTGAGCTACGACCGAAGCCCTGGAGGCGCCGAGCGAAAACCGGAGGGTGATCTCATGTTGACGCTGAGTGGCGGTTGCGAAATCACCGGCGCCCGCGACTCGCGTTCGGGCCGCATCGGCTTCCCTCTGCCTGCTCATCGTGAGGACGACGCGAAACCGCGCCTGCCCGCTCAACATGCGCTCGTAGGCCTC
>WNGD01002417.1_pt1 | contig 23678 bp, 16 predicted proteins | sample 5400671 | NCBI WGS metagenome assembly WNGD01 (sample SAMN13153369, study PRJNA577476) | soil metagenome | isolation source: 40 cm soil or saprolite under grassland replicate 2 | place: USA:California | collected 2016-06-15
CCTGCCTCCTCGAAAATCTTGACGAGCTGGGTTACATCCTGAAACACGAGGAAGCCATCACCGCATTTGAAAGCCGGGATTAGTCCGGGGTGTGGGACAAGGAATCCCCCCTTTTGGGCTTTGCACAAAAAGTCACTTGCTGGTTTCTGAACATCGCCGATTCGCATTCGCCGATCGCCAATGTCTAACAGCCATGTGCAATCAGCCAAAGCAATTGCTGAGGATATTGCACATCTTTGTTGCGTACCTGACGATGGGCGATTGCAGATTTCAGATCTAGCTGCATGGCCGTTCCCGACTCTTTGTGCTACTAATGGCGGGTTTCTTGGATTTTTGCGGAGATTTTTTTGCCGCGAATGACGCGAATGACGCGAATGGGCGGCCCATTCGCGTCATTCGCGCAATTCGCGGCTCAGATTTTGGTTGCGGCTTGCCGCGCTGTGCAAATCCCCCCCTTTTGCAAGGAGGGGATTCCGATTTGCAAACACCTATGGGAACGTGGGCGTCGTCGCGTCGATGGACCGGAGGAAGGCAATGAGGTCTTGCCGTATGGATGGGTCCACGACGAAATGGTGCCGCACGCCGCCAAAGGTATCCTGTGAGCCGTTGAGAACTTCCTCGAGACTTTGTGCGAGCCCCGTGTAGAAGTACGGAGCCGTTTCATGCGCGCTTAACAGCGATGGGATGTTGAAACCATTCAAGCCAAGCGGTGCAGCCGCCGCGCCAATGTCGGCCAGGTTGGACCGAATCTCGTTCAGGCGTCCGCCGCCCAAGGTGAAGGTGCCGACATTGAACAGAACATTGACCTGTGTAAGAGTCCGTCGCAACTCTGCGCCGATGACCTGCTGGTCGCCAAATCCGATCCCGGTTTGGGGCGAAGGAGGCGGGCCATAGTCGACGGTCGAACGCGTCCACTTTGGACCACCGTGGCAGGTTGCGCAACTGAATCCTGCCGTGACCAGACCGGCCTGGCCAAACTTTTGTCGCCCGCTAACGACAGCCGGATCGCCGGCGCTGAGCGGAGCGTTACTGGAACGCACTCGCGTCGCGATCCACACGGCGATCGCGTCCTGGCGATCGTCGCGCCCTCCGCTTCTCGCCGTTAAGAAGTTTGTGACGCCGGGCGGGTTGGAGACCTGAAGCCCGCTCCGCGCGCCGGACAAGTTGCCGCGAGTGACCAGGGCGCCGCTCGGCGTGCCGGCCGGACCAGCCACTGGACCATTAGTTGCGACACTCAGCTCGAATATTGCCGTTTGGTCCGCACCAGTGGAGTCGATCCCGCCCATGACGTAGATCTGGTTTGTGCTGAGTATGCTTGCGATTCCGAAACGGGCGCGTGCTGCCGGAAGCGAGGTATGTGGCGTTGCGACCAGCGTTACGGCCTGCGCGGTGTACTCTTCAACGGTCGAGAGCACAGTTCCCGCGGCATCCTGGCCGCCGATCACAAACACTCGGGAACTGACGACGCGAAGCGCCGTGCCGGCCCCGTGGTTTCGACGCAAGGTCAGTCCTGCAGGGTTGAAGGGCGTCCATGTTCCAGCCGCGGACGCGTCCGCTTGAAAACGCTGAACCGGATTAGGATTTGCCACAGACGGAGCCGCTTCGGAGCCGGTATTGCCCGAAACCACGTGAATGAGCTGTAGCGGCTCCGCCGTATTGATCCCGCCTGCAACAGTGATCCCGAATTGCGCTACCGCGGTGGGCAGCGATGCCACGGTCCGCCAACTGTCGGTGGACGGATTGTATTCCTCGACGGTACTGACCGGTAACGCAGCACTGGATGTACTTGCGTAGCCTCCGGCCGCGTAAATTCGAAGACCCTGCGAAGTTCGTACCGCGGCAGCTCCGAAGGAATGGCGAGGCGTGAAGCCGGTTGAGCTCCTTGTCGCCAGCACATTGGTGCGCGGATTAAACTCCTGGACCGCATTGGAAGTAACGAGAGTCCCCTGTCCGGCTCCAGCGCGGCCGCCGATGATGAAGATCCGGTCGTCGTCGAGAGTAGCGATGGCGAAGTCGCGGCGGGCGGTCAGAGAAGACGGTAATGCCACGCCTCCAGCCAGATCGTTTGTCGTGGTGACGGCTCCCGTGAACTGCTGGAATTGCTGAATGAGCCCTGTGTCCGTTGGCGATGCGCCGCTCGCCCCGCCAAACGCCAGCAACAGGCGGTCGTCATCGATCAGGCCACGGCCACCGAAGACGCCGCGCGTGTTCAGTTCGAAATCCTGATTCTCGTCGCGCACCGCGCTCCAGTTGAGGATGCGCTGATCATGAGGGATGTTCTTGTTGAACATTCCGTCGAGCGGGATCGTCTGCCGGGGTCCCGCGTCGAACATCCACGTGACGTTATCGGTGCGTCCGTTGGGATGGCACGCCACGCATCCGCCCCAAGATTCCTGCGACATCCGGCCTTCAGGGCCACGGCCCGTGTAGAACAACTCCGCGCCAAGAAGTGCAGTCGCATCGGTGGTTCCGGGTGTCGGAAGATCCGATGTTCGCGCCGTGAAATCAATTTTCGGCGCCGTCGGATTGGAGATATCAATCGCGGTGACGGAGCGGCTGACGAAATTGACGACGTATGCCGTGTCGCCTTCATCATCAATCACGATGCCGCGCGGCGCCTTCCCCGCAATTTGATCGTCCTCTACATCCTGCAAGTCGACGCGCACGACTGCTCCGGGTCCAGCAACGAGAGGTGCGCCAATCGTCGGAATCCCTGCATTGTCCACCGTCAGGCGAAAGACGGCATCGGAATTCTGCACGACAACCCAGGCATCGGAGCCGTCCGGCCGCCAGGCCATGGCAACGGGGTTCGGCAAAAAGAGGCGCGGGACGAGCCCGGTATCGAGGTTGATACCTTGATCCAGGTTGAGCGGTGCTTGCCGGCGCGCATCCGTGCCAGTTTGGCCTGCCGTGAATTCGAGCCGCGTCAGAGTGTCGTACACCGACACCAACCCCTGAGTGTTCGAGTTAAACCGCAGCGGACCGTTCGGCGAAGCCCCCGTGCTCACCACGTAGGCTTTCGTCAGAAAAGGATGAATGGCGACGGCGGCTAGCTGGTTGGGGAAAGCCCCGGTCGGTGTTGTGAAGGTTTGGGGATTGGTCGATGCAACATTAGGAACCTGGGCGGGTCCCGGCGCCAGACGGCCATTTGAATTGAAACCGGCGTTCGCCAGCGGCGCGAGAAGGATCGGATTGGGACCAGAGACTGGAGCATTGGTCGCCGCAGAGATCGCAATCACACGGCCTTCGCGCTGATCGTCCTGGCCCTCCTGGAGGGCGGATTTGCCCGCCCGCAGTTGACCGAAGAAAAGCGCAACGAAAACAGTTTCGTCCGTGTCGTCCTTATCCCCATCATTCGTTACGGCGATGGCACGTGGAGCCGTGCCGAAAGGGCTCAGATCAATGGTCGCGATGACACTCTCCCTGGACGTGTCCACCACCATGAGATTGTTCGACGCAGAATTGGCCACATATAGGCGACTCCCATTCGGCGAGAGCGCCACGGCCATCGGCTCGGCCCCGACGCGTATCGTGCCCCGAACCTTACCAGACGGAATGTTGAGCACTGAGACCGTTCCGTCGCCGGCATTGGCGACGTATGCCGTATTGTTGTCTGGATGCGCCGCGATACTGGTTGGCTCGCGTCCGACTCCGATTTCCGCGTGCTTGTGCACTTTGTGCGGAGTAGGGCGCAGTACTGTGACTGTGTTGACGTCGGGATTGACACTGAGAATGTACTGACCGTTGTGTGAGATCGCAATCGAACTGGACCGTGTCGGAGTTGGCGGCCTAAAAGAATTCTTTGCCGTAAGGACCGAACCCGACGAGAATCCACTGGGAATCTTCCAAGTGTCGAGAACACCGGTGCTGACGAGTACCAAAAAGATCGCTAGCACCAGGAGAGAAGCACGCATGAAATCGCGTGCCCGAAAGACACAAAGCTTGCGTAGACGAAACATCGGCACCTCCTGACCTGAACGTTCCGACTTGTGAACGTACGTCGAACTGTTGTGGGATATTGTGAGAGCGGGCGGAGCTTACCACCACGAAGGTCTTACCGCAAGAAAGTCGAAGTGTTAACACACAAGTAAAGTGCGCTTTGTGTTTGCTCGACCTGAATCATGATTTGATTTCAAACTTCGCGCCGGCCATGACCAGCGCTATTCGAACACTCCCGACTGCCTTCCAAACGTAACCAAAAACTGACACAATATAAAGTTTGGATGCCGGACGTTCTAGAACTCCTTCAGCACCGGTCCGGGCCGTTAGCTCAGTTGGTAGAGCATCTGCCTTTTAAGCAGGGGGTCGCTGGTTCGAATCCAGCACGGCTCATTTTCAATCAGTAAGTTAGGCGGGAATTTCCTGGGGATTGCCCGGCTTTTCGGATTTGGGTGCGGGCTTCTACGAATAGACGGTTCTACATTTGAGTGACCGTCAAGGTACGGACTCAGGTGATTCGTAAACGACTTTCGAGGAGGGATGCCAGTTTCCGGTTGCCGACTACATGTCCAGTAGCTTGCGGCTCGAAAATCCTGCGGCATTTCACGGGTAAGTTCGACACCGACGCCACTCCTTCAGGAACCAGTCTGTAACACCGTGACTACCCAAAGCCCTGCGTCCCTCTGAAGCTGCTTCGGGAACAGATGCACCTAACCGGAGAAACAGCTTGAGCCGCACGCAACTTGTTATCGTTTTCGATTGCGGCCAAAATATCTCGCCAGATGCCCCTCGTCTTCCAATACGGGTCAAATTGCGACGCTGCCGAATTTAATAGCCAGGAACGTCTTGATGGAAGAGCCGTAGATCTCGGCGCTGCCCGCACCGTGGAGATTTTCGAATTCGCTTTCGACAAACAAAGCGTGAAACGCGGTTGCGCAGCCGCTGATTTGATTGAAGGCGAAACGGAACGTGCCATATGGGGCGTTCTTTACGAGATTTCAGACAACGATCTCAAGAAACTCGGGGATAAGATTGAAGGCCCGAGCTATCAGCCAGCATCTATTTATGTCGAGAACCGCTCCGGCGAGATCGTCCTCGCAACGACATTTGTTGTTAAGGCAGCCCGCCGCCAAAAGAATCTCTTCACGAATGCCCAGTATGTCGGCCACATCGTCTCCGGACTCAGAAGCCACGGAGTTCCTGAAGAATACGTCCAGCACATCATCTATACGGCTCTGAATACCAAGAATTGATTCGCGGCTATTATGACGCACTCAAGCGACCACAACTCCGCCCCGCCGATCCGCAACTACCTTCCTCGGCCGATCTTATGGTTGGCTCAGTTCGTAATTACGCGCTACATGTACGCGGAGAGGCGCATCTCCATCAATACTACCCGATGGCGCGGGCCCTCTACGGCCCACACGATGAATGGTTCCGATCACACCTGGGATTTACGATTGACGAAGCCATTCTAGTCGCAGAAGCGCTGTTTGCAGAATATGCCCGCCGGATGAACGACGGTCGAAGGGGAGCTCTAGAGAAAGCGGAGGCGATGGCCACAGAACAAGGCTACATAGGGTCCGAAAAGGAAGCGATGAAGAGCCGATTCGCGATTCATCTCTTCTTTGGAAATTCAGACAAGGTGCTCGCCTTCACGACCGACGATCTCGCAGTTTTTTCGGGGGTCTCAACAAGACAATCCTGCGCACACCTCCTTGAGCGCCTTTCGCAAGAATTCGGCTACAGAAATCCTCAGTTCCCCGGCACTTTCGAGAATCCCAGCACAGCTCCATGGGACTACAACACGCGCTATACGAACGCCCGTTTATCCGTCGCGGCAATGAGCATTGGATGGTGCTTTCGTCGATAATCCGTTCGGTTCTGGTAACGACTTTTTACTTCGATTTGATGGCCGACACTGCCTACCGACCTGATCGAGCTCGGCGACGTAGGCCACGCCCTGAGGCTCCCGCAAACCTATGACGCTTCGAATGCGTTTACCCTGGGCAAGGTCCAGCACTTCGAGCGTGTTGTTGCCCAAAGCCGCAACGAACAATCGCTGACCTTTGACATCCGCATTCAGATGATCGATACGTCCTTCCACTCCGGGCATCGGAATGGTTTGTATCAATTTGAGAGGCGGATTGGCCTGGGGATAGGCGGAGAGGACCTACGTGAAGACAATCCGCAGAAACATCGCACTCATTCTGTCCATGAATGTCTTCCTCCTAAAACACGAAACGCATTGAAAGTTGAAGCCGTCGAGCAGGGCGTGACGCAATTGCGCGCCCGAAGAAAGGTGAAGTGAGGTTGCCGATATAGCCGGAGTAGTTCACCCGGTTCGTAACATTGAAAGCGTCGATCGCAGCCGTGATCTTTGGGCTCTTCTCCTTCTTCGCTGCATCCAGAACAAAGTCCTTCGACCAGCGAAGATCGAGTCCGAGATATCCAGGACCCTCCAGCGAATTTCGACGAACGCCGTCAGGCCGGTCGAGCGCCAAACCGTCGTGATTGTCGTCACGTCCAGTAGTCATGCTGTAAGGTCGGCCGGATTCGGCCTGGAGCGCGACTCCGAGATTGAACAGCCCGCCGGCTTTCATCGTGCCGAGTACATTGAAACGATGGCGCTGGTCGGAATCTGCTCTCGACCACTCTCCAGATAGATCATAGTTGTTCCCTGGAAATGAACGGATGCCGCTGCTGTTGTTGTAAGCCGACCCCAGCGTGTACTGGGCCATGCCCGCAAAGTATCGAGTCACGTTTCCCCGAAATGAAATCTCCAACGAATCCGTCACCTGCCGGGCAGAGGTCTCGATTTGCCTCAACACGTTGAGCGAAGGATTGGGCCGGGCCAAATACAAAGGTGGAAGCGGTGCATTAATGTCCCGCGAGCGGAATAGGGTACCCGAAGTCCGGAAGTAACTGACAGTCAGCGTTGTGCCACGTTGTAACTGCTGTTCAACAGATAAACCGTGCTGAAACGTGTAAGGGATCTGAACATGAGGTTCAAGCCGGACCACGCTGGTGGGTTGCGTCATTGCCGCGCTATTCGCAAACGGGTTCGGATACGTAGGAGTGGTAATAAGGAATCGTTGAAGGCGCTGCCCATCATACCGGAGTAGATCAAAAACAGGCAGAGGACCCGTTCGATCGTAGAAGATTCCGCCGCCGCCCCTTATGACCGTCGTGCGCGATCCTTTCGGGGCATACGCAAACGAAAGGCGGGGTCCGAACATGTCCTTGTCGTGAAAATAAGCGTGTGTGTCGTACCGCAATCCCGCCGTAAGTTGCAAGTTACGGCGCACCTGATACTCGTCCTGAAAGAAGCCACCGAAAAGCCGTTCCCAAAAGACCACGTGCCCGTTGCCGCGTTGTTGGTCGAAGGAGAACGACCGGCCGTCAAGGTAATCCTGAAGCGACGAAAAAGAAAAAGTGCCAGCCGAATTCGTGTTGTCATCGAGGCCGCGGCGGCTGAGATCGGGGATGTTGAATCCGGTCTTGAACGTATGTTTGCCGTGAACCCACGAGACGATATCGTCAAAGATGAGGTGATTCTCGGTCTGCAGCCGGTCGCCCTGTGCCCCGCCGCCCGTGAACGCATCGAGCACAATGATCTTGGGGCCGGACTGGACGCTGATCGTCGGTGTGTGCTGCCTTGCGACGAGGATACGGAACTGATTCACAATGGTGCTGGAAAACGCCGTCTTTTGAGTGTAGAAAAGCTGATCTTCGCGGTCGTGAAAATCCGTTGCAGCCTCCGGCAATGTGACGCCGCCGACTCCCTGATTCTGTATCTTCAGGTTGCGGTAATGAAACCGGATGGAGTACGTCGTCCTGTCGCTGTGTTGCCGGTTCAACTCAATGGAGAAATCGGTATTTCGCTGCGGAGCAGGAACGTTTTCATTTATCGGGCCGCCCGGCCCGACGGCAAACACGATGGCCTGGTTGTCTTCTTCCTGGCGCTGTCCGGTAAACATGAAAGAAGTCGTTTTGCCGTCACCGATTGGACCCAACAAGCTGCCTTCAAAAATGCGCCGCTGTTCTTGAGGTTTTACTGTTGCGAACGGATCGCGGGCGTTGAGCCGAGCGTCTCGAAACAGGAAGTTGATCGTCCCGTGATATTCCGGCGAGCCCGGCTTCGTCGTGATCTCGATGCGCGCACGTCCAGGACGGTTGTATTCGGCGGAATACGGATTGTTGTTGATGGTCACACTCTGGATAGCTGATGGCGATAGCGCGCCGATCCCCTGGATGCCGTCGACAATCAAGGTAACACCATTCTCCCCCAGCGCGCTGTTGTCCAGAAAACGAGACATCGTCGCGACGACGTCCTGATCGAAGATCGGCAAATCATCCAAAGCCTGCCGGTCAACTGCCGCCACGTCACGGTTTTCGCTGGAGTCAATACTGACTTCCGCCGCATCTCCGCTGACAGTGATCTGTTGATTCAGGGTTTCGATGGACAGAACGATCCGCAATCGGGCCGGTGACCGGGTCCCGACGGCGACTTTGGCCGTTTCCGTCTTGAATCCCTCCTGACGAACTCGCACCTCGTAATTTCCAGGCGGAACGCGTTCAAAACGAAAACTGCCCGACGCCTCGGTTGTCGTTGTGCTTTGCTGCTCTCGATCCTTCAGCAGATCGACTTGAGCGCCAAAGAACACAGCTCCGCTTTGGTCCTGAACGATGCCGTTAATAGCCAAATTGGACTGCGCCTGGGCGTGGGGAAGCGGCGCCAGGATCAGCATCAGCAGGAATGATGCACAAGTAAATCTGTCCAGTCCGCAGCTAAAGACTCTCAGAATGTAAACCTCGTTTGGAATTCGAAGCGGCGATTATTAGCAGCTTCGGAAAATCCGGCAAAGCCTCCTCCACCGGCGGGTTGATTCGCACGCCCGAACAGCGGCGATGTGATGTTGCCAATGATCGGACCGGTGTTTGTATGGTTGAGCAGATTCACCATCTCCATCGTGAAGCTCAAGGTATAGGGGCGCCTGCCCTCACCTCCGCCCGTTCCCGGCGGCGTGGGACCGAGTTTTAGAGCTTTGGTCAGATGCGCGTTGAAAAAAACCGTCCCCGGACCGCGGCCGTAATTCCGGTGCAGGATTCTCTCGTCCGGCGTTGGATTGGGATCAAGCAAACCGTAGGCGGTTTGAATGACCCCCGGTTTGTTCGGATCCGTCGCAATGCCTGGCCTTCCATTGAATAATGTCGTGCCGTAAATGTCCTGCCCGGCGGTGATGTCGAATGGCGGCCCGGACGTGATGTTTATCAGCGGACTAAACGTTATATTCCATCTCGTATTGATCACCCCGCCGAGGCTCACACGGTTGTGGACATCGGTTGCCGCCGGCCCGTACTCCCCCGCCATGCTGTATGGATTGGCAGGAAAGGTGCCGATCCCATCCGTATTGCTCATAGCACGGTTCAGCGAATAGGTTGTCGTGAACGAGAGGTACTTGCTCGCGCGGGAGTTCACATTCACGATCAACTGACGCTGATTGTACAGTCCCGATGATTCCATGAGGAAAACCGCGCCCACGGGTCCAAGAGGATAGACACCGCTGCCTGGAACATCAGGATCGTAGGTTCCCGGCAAGGGTGCATTGATATCCCGCGAACGCAGCATGTGCAACCCATGGGAGTCCGCGAAAGTGACGGCGACTGTTGTATTGCGCGGAAGTTGCCGCTCTATGCTGATCATGGATTGGTATAACGCCGGCGCAACCAGGTTTGGGATCACCTGCTGTCGAACCTGCATGGACTGAAATGCCGCCAGAGATGATAACGGCGGAAGCGTAGGAAAGAAGTCCGAATTCGTGAGCGTATATTGCTGCTGCCGGATGCCGTTGTAGCGCAGCGCCGTCATCGTGTTTGATAACGCAAAACGATCGTAAAAAATTCCGAATCCTGCGCGGGCCACCGCCCTTGGTGCAAAACCCCAGGCGATGCCAACCCGCGGCGCGAGATCATGGTGGTCCCGAATGTTGGTCTGCGTTTCATAACGGAACCCGAGACTCAGCGTCAGCGACGGATTGACTTTCCAATCATCACCCACAAAGGCTCCGACATCGAACTGGCTCAGGGAGAGCAATGGATCGCCGGCGTTGATGCTGAATTGACTTGCCCCACCACCCAGATTCGCAATCTGCGACGGCGTGAATCCAAGTTTCTTGAATAGTAGCGTCCGGCGGTACCGTTCAATGGAAGTGATTGGAGTCAGCACTGGTTGACCGGCCGAGTCGCGCACCGCCCGATTGTTTGCATCCAGTACAGGCGCAGGACCGCCACTAAAAGTGAACGTACCGAGAAAGTTTTGCGGTGAGATGTTGTCATCGGATTGGCGGCGCAACCTCGCGCCAAACCGCCAACTGTGCTTACCGCGGAGGATACTCACGTAATCCTGAAGCTCATGATTGTTTTGCGTATCAAAAGAATGTCCTGCCGGGGACGCGCCGCCGCTGAAAGCGCCGAGCACCTGAATGGCCGGCCCCGAGGTAGTGGGCGTTATTTCATTGCTCGACCGAAAAAGTTGAAAACGCACCTCATTGACGATGTTCTCCGCGAACACCGCCGTCTCTGTCGCCTGGACCGTATGTGCGGTGGTCGCAGTGTGGAAGCCGCGTGAGATCAAATTAAAGCCGCCAACACCGGCAAAGGGAATGTCCACATGTGTGAGACCATACCGCACGGTCAGCGTATTGTTGGGGCTCAGCTGATAATCCGAGCGGGGATTGATTCCAAAGCGATGTTGCGGGATGCGGAACACGTCTGTAAACGGATCGATGATGGCCAATGTGACCGGGTCAAGCGTCGTGCCGTTGATTATGGCGCCATTGTCCGTCGCGTCGAGCCGGGTGTCGAGGAAGAAAGACGCGCGCTTGCTCATCGGACCGCTGACATTGCCGCCGACTTCTCTCAGCAGAAACGGTGCCTTCTGCTGCGCATATGGATTACGAGAGTTCCAAAAGTCGCTTCCGATATTGAAAAATTGCGATGAGTGGAACTGATTGGTTCCCGGCCTGGTCAATATCTCCACGCGCCCCGTGCCAACTCTGTCGTACTCCGCTGAGAACGGATTCTGGTTGATCCGGATCTCGCGGATGGATTCCTTGGAAGCCAATTGGCCGGTGCTGAATCCATCGATAAAAACCGACGCGCCGCCGGGGCCTGCGCTTGGACCGGCGATGGCGATCAATTCGGCGATAAGGTCATCTGGATTTTCAGAAAGTGCTTGTAAGTCGTCGCCGGCAAGCACTGTCGCGCTGGCATTGTTCGCCGGTTCGGGAGTCACAGTGACGGCGCGGTCTTCGACTGTTACCTGCTGCGCAACCGAAGCCACCTTCAACTGAAGATTCAAGGTTTGAACTCCCGGCCGAATCGTCGTCTTGATGGGTGCCGTCGCGAGGTCCGGCGCCGAAGCTTTCGCAACATAATCGCCAGGAGTAATGCCGGTGAAGGAATACGAGCCATCGTTGCCGGCGACGGCCGTGTTCGTGGTTCCCGCGTTGGCGGTAAGAGTTATCTTTGCGCCCGGAACAATCGCCCCGGACTCGTCAGTGACGACGCCGCGTAGAGTGGCGGTCTGTGCAAACAAAACGCATGAGAAGAAAAGCGAAACGATAAGCCGAAATAGCAATTTCATAGGAGGTCCTAACCCGTCGCATCTTCGTTCAGGAGAGATGCTAAACCATCGATCCTGAAAATTTGCTGAAGAACCTACATAAAGAAATATTTATCTTTTTTCAGCCAATTTTCAGGATGGCGCGATAGCCTTTCGGCTTTGCAGGAACGGAAACCTAAGATGCGAATCCTGATCATCGAGGATGAGCAAAAGATGGCCAAACTTCTGAAGAAGGGTTTGGATGAAGAAGGTCACTCGGTGATTCTGGCGCACGACGGTGTCGAAGGATTCGAAATCGGCCGGAGGTATCCATTCGACGTCATTATCCTGGACGTCATGCTGCCGGGAATGACGGGATTCGAAGTCGTGCGTCGATTACGACAGGGCAAGAATCATGTGCCGGTTCTCATGCTGACGGCGCTTGACGCCGTGTCAGACATTGTGAACGGCTTGTATCTGGGCGCGGACGACTATCTGACGAAACCTTTTGCCTTTAATGAGCTGTTAGCCCGGCTGCAAGCTATTTCGAGGCGAGGCCCGGTAGAACGTTTACCGAAGCTCCAGAGCGCCGATCTTGTCCTTGACCCGGTAACACACACGGTAAGCCGTGCAGGAAAAGTAATTCATCTCACCAAAACGGAATATTTGCTGCTCGAATTCCTCATGCGGCACGCCGGTCGGGTTCTGCGGAGAAACGAACTTGTCGAGGCTATCTGGGGATTCGACAGCGAAATTGAAAACAACACGCTTGATGCATTCCTACGTCTCCTGCGCAAAAAAGTGGATGACGGCCATGCTGTAAAACTAATCCACACCATTCGAGGCTTCGGCTACGTGCTCCGGGAGGAGTCGTCATGACGCCGTCCATTCGCGCCCGGTTAACGCTTTGGTACTTTGCCGTTCAGGCGATAACTTTCGCTGCATTTGGCCTCGGCATCTTTTTTGCCGTTCGCGGGAGCGGCAGTGCTGCTCAGATCAGCAGGATTGTGAATCTCAAACGCCGGAAAATGGAATGAATGCTCTTCATCACTGGTGAGGAAGAAAGGAACGTGTGGACCGTATGAAACATTTCGAAGACATCGTTATCGTTCTGGGACTTTCAGTTCTCTTCGCAATGGGCCAGACCCAACAGGCGCCTCAGCCGTTGAAACTCGTTCAAAAAATTCCATTGCCCGCCGTGAAGGGCCGTATTGACCACATATCCGTTGACCTCCAGGGCAAGCGGTTGTTTTTAGCAGCTCTGGGCAATGGAACAATGGAGGTCATTGATCTTGCGGCAGCAAAACCACTCCACACCATTACCGGATTCAAAGACGCGCAGGGTGCCCTTTATGTCCCGGAGTCCAACCTGATCTTTATTTCTGATGGGGAATTGGGGCTGGTCAACATTTACGATGGCACCACATACAAGCTGGTTCGCAGTGTGACTGATCTTCCGGACGCCGATAACCTTCGCTATGACGCGTTCAGCGCCAGAACTTATGGAGCCGGCCTTGTGGATGTCGCGTATCGCTTTGGAATTCGAGCCCTGGACTCAAGGGATGGAAAATCCATGTTTGACATCCCTCTGGACGCCAAGTCCGAGTCATTTCAGATAGACAGGAGCACGGGAAGAATATTCGCGAATTTACCGACGTTGGGCTATGTGGCGGTGGCCAGTGAAAACAAACGCCTCGTACTCGACAAATGGCAATTGCAGGAGTTCAAACCATTTTATCCCATGGCGCTCGATGCGATGAACCATCGCCTCTTCATTGGCAGCCGGAACCCTGCCAGGCTGGTCATCCTCGACACCGCTACGGGTAAAATCGTAACCAGCGTGGAGGGGGTCGGCCATACCGATGATCTTTGGTACGACGCCGCCCACAAGCGAATCTACATGTCCGGTGGGGACGGCGAGATCGCTGTTTTTGACCAGCGCGACGCGGATCATTATCCGCTCATCGCTAAAATTCCCAGCGTTCCAGGCGCCAGTACTTCATTTTTCGTACCCGAACTCAATCGGCTTTACGTTCCGGCGACTCCGTATGCAGGCCAACCCGCAGCAGTACAGGTGTTCGAAGTGCAGCCTTGAATGGCGATTTACAGCGAGTTTGGTTTTCATAACGAGGTTTCTAATGGCATCTGTACTGGTGACAATTACTCTCTTCCTCGGTGAGACGATTCCGCACCTGGGCGACTATTTCAGCCTGCGTCAGACCGGCCTTGCCGAATCCCAGATGGGGCACTATGCGAGAGCCGAAGAGTTCATTCGCAAAGCGTTAGATCTGGCTGGAACCATCAATGATAAATATGAGGAGGCGCTTGGCTAGTCGGCATTGGGCGAGATCCAACAAGCGCACAGGCAGTTCGCGGACGCCGAGCGGGACTATCGAAAGGCCATCTCTTTGTTGAGCCGCCATCCTGAACGTAGCCATGCGCTTGCCACTGTGTGGAGAAATTTGGCCGCGGCTTTGACAGCCCAGGCACACTATGGTGACGCACTGGCAGCCCTGAAGGAAGCATCGAAGCTAGTCGCCAAGAAGAAGGTGGAAGATCCTTGCCAAGCACAACATCTGCAAACGGAAGCGCGACGGATTCGTGCATCTGTGGTGTATACGGTTCCTGTAGGGAATGCGAAATAGCCATACCCAAACGTTGGAACCGCCACGAAATCGGAAAGCGTGGAGATCGTGGCGCACGCGGCGGGAGATGAACATGACAGCGGATTCATCCGCGTGTCACCAGATTACCTTCAACGCAAATTGAATCTGGCGCGACGACGTTTGTGTGGAGGTGATCAGTCCCGCGCCGGAGACGGGATTTCCAGCCTGGTCGAAGACCGTGAGGTTAGCGGTCGGAGAGGAAAAATTAGCCCTATTTAAGACGTTGAAAAATTCGGCTCGGAACTGGACATTGACGTTTTCCGTAAATCGGTGGATGTAGTTGTTCTTAAAAACCGAAGCATCCAATTTCGATCGCCCTGGTCCGATAAACGTATTGCGTCCGAGGTTGCCTCGAAGGTTTGCCGGATTCGGAAAAGCGAGGCACTGAGTTTTGATGTAGTGATTAGGATTTCCAGGGTTGGTCAGCGTGTCGCAGCCTGGGCCCACAAGGCGGTCCGGCGGCTCGCTGGTCTGATCCAACTTCATGCCTAATGGATCGCCACCCAGTTGTGGAGTAAAAGGCTGGCCGCTTGAGGCCCTGTAAATGCCCCCCAACTGCCATCCACCAAATGCCCATTGCGCCGCCCCCGAGCGCATCTTGAGGGCGGGAACGGCCCAGGTAGAGTTGAAAGCAAAATTCTGGCGCACATCGAAATCCGATAAGCCCCGGGTTGTGCGCTGATCGAAGAAGAGCTGATTGAATAGTCCATTGGGGAAAGCGTCGTTCGCCACAGTCGCAGACAGTGTGTCGATACTCTTGCCGAGCGTGTACGCCGCGTGAAGCTGGATACCATGGCTCACTTTCTTCGTGGTCACTACCTGCAATGCGTCATAGAACGAGTCGGCCTGCCACAACATACCTGTGATGCGTCCAAAAGCTGGATTCAATTTCTGACTATCCGCTTTAGGCGGGAAGAGATAACCGGCGGGGGTCAGCGCCGGCAAAACCATGTCAAAGTTTTCGTCTCGGTAGGGTAAATGGACTCCCCGCGATCCGACGTAACCCAGAGTGACAACAATGCCAGGCGAAATTTCCCGAGCTGCGCTCAGGTTCCATTGCATCACATAACTTCGCTTCGGAGCATGTTCGACATAGCTTGTGGAAAGATTTGCAGAGTTGCCGGCCGCTTCCCGAAATGCCTCCATCGGAAAAGAACCAGGCGGAAGCACGTCCGCGACTACGCGTCGAGAAAACGGAGCCACATACGGCGTGATCAACGTGAACGCGTAGGGTAGGGCCAACACGTCAAAAATGCCGAAGCCACCCCGGAAGATCGTCTTGCCATCGGCGGAAGGGTTCCAGGCAAACCCGACGCGTGGTTCGAAGTTCCTCAACGTCGGGTTCAAAAAGTACGGAGAGCCCAGGCGTGCCACAGTATCGGTCACATGGAGCAAGTTCGAGAGCCTGCCGTGCGCTTCCGTGAGGACTGTGGCCATCTCGTAGCGCAAGCCTGCGTTGAGGGTCAAATTTTTCCGCAGACGTATATCGTCTTGAACGTATGCGCCGAAGAGCGTTTGGCGAGTCCCAAGCACTGGTATGGGAATGGGTACAAATCCGATAAAATTTCGCGGCCGGTTGGTCAAGAAATCGGAAAGTGAACTGAACTTGAAACTCCCGTTGTGTTGTCCCGACAAAAGCGAGTTATCTTGCATGCGTTCCACGAGCGCACCGAATTGCAGGGTATGAGTTCCTTTGATCAGGGAGATATCGTCAGCCCATTGAAATGAATTCCAGAAGACGTTCCTGCCATTGGCTCGCGTGCCCGGGCGCTGCGCGTTCAATCCGCCCCCGAAGTCCGTGAGCCCGGGGACAGACTGTATTGACCCCACAAACTGTCCTGGGATGAAACCGAACGCAGGGTCCGCCATGAGGGGGTTCATCACCTTTGACACTCCACCCTCAATGGCCACAGCCCGATTGAAGCCAAAGCGAACGGCATTCAAGAACGTCGAACTGAAAATGTGTTGCTCGTGCAGCGTGAGGAGTTGCCGCCGTGATACAACGTTCGTCAACAGTTGGTCAAAAGCATCCGGCTGCACGACTATCGAGTTGTCGCGCATATAGGTGCCGGAGATGCTGTCTTGATCTGACAACTTGCGATCGAGTTTAGTGGTGAAATAGTTTTCCGTCGTGACTTGTTGCCCGGCAAAGCTGAAGATACCGGTATCGCCATTCCCGAGCGGAGGGCCGTTGGGTAGTGGATAGAATGCCCGCAGATATCGCGAGATTACGGGATCGACCCGCACGGATCCTGTCGAAAGCACGCCATTCCGCGCTGCTGCCGACGGTACAGTGTTCACCTGGGTAACACCTAGAGACTGACGAAGTCCCTCGTAATCCGCGAAGACGAATGTGCGATCCTTCTGGATCGGCCCTCCGAGCGAACCTCCGAATTGATTCCGCTTGAACGGAGGAATCCTCGCGTCAAAGAAATTTCGCGCATCCAGGGCGCTGTTGCGCAGAAATTCATAGACGCTTCCGTGGAAGGCGTTCGTGCCGGAGCGCGTTACGGCATTAATGACTCCGCCCGTGGTCCGGCCGTACTGGGCGGGATAGTTGCTGCCCAGCACAGAAAACTGCTGAACGGCGTCGACGCCGAGATTGTCACCCAGAACACTTCCTGGCGCTCCGTTCGAGTAGTCGTTGATGCTCACGCCATCGAGGCGATAGTTATTCTGATCCGGCCGGGCGCCGGAAATGCTCAGGGCTGCTCCAAAACCGCGCTCCATGTTGCCTCCGCCTTCGGCGGTCCCCGTCTGCACCCCCGTGACACCCGCCTGAAGAGTTGCGAGTTGAGTCCAGTCACGCCCGTTGAGCGGAGAGTCAAGCACCGTGGAGGAGCTGACGTTTCCACCGGTTACAGAGGAAGCCGGATCCACCGGATTTTCGGAAACAGAGACCCGAACGACCAGGTTCGAGTCTCCCGCTTGCATCACCACGTTGAGCACCGGTCTCGCGCCCAGATTCACTGTGATATCGGTTCGCACTTGAGTCGTAAAGCCCAGGGCGGTCGCCGTCATCTCATAACTTCCGGGCAGGAGGTCGGGTACTGTGTATAAACCTGTAGCATCCGTTGCGACTGCGCGAGCAACTCCTGTCGCCACGTTGGTGAGCGTGACCCTCACATTGGGTATAGCGGCTTGCGAGGCGTCCATCACAGTGCCGGACAGAACGCCGCCGGACGCCTGCGCATTTAGGCCGATGCAGAGAACACTAGAAAATGCAAGCACACCTGCGGCTAGAACAGCCATCTCAGTCCCGTGCTTTCCGCGAAGGTTTCTTACTCTATACACGGAACTCATCCACTAAAACGACACATGATGTCGCTGCGCTGACGACTGGCAGAGCTCGTTCAGTTGCGGGCCTTTTGATATCCGTCATCCCCTGGTGGCTTGATGCGCGGTCGAAATTGTCCCCGTCCGAAGCGCACGAGATATACTCTACTCGGGCACACCATAATTCCATATTTGCGCCGGTTCCAATCCGGCCGCCGGCACCCCGGCGTACAGGCTCGTCCCAAAGAAAATTCCGGTCCGCACGCCAACGGTCGTCGGGATGTTTGTCCTCAGCGCATAGTGGTTTGGGTCATTCTGCTGGATTACGCTGATAAACCCCTCGCCGCCGAGGGCATAAATTCGCTTGCGCTCCGCATCGAAATAGACGTCGTCGCACGATCCCCCCACAGGGACCCTCGTGACCTCTTTGCCGGTATCGGTATCCAGTACGATCAGCAAGGGAGGCCTCCGCGTGACGACAAAAAGACGGTGATCGTCTTCATCGAGAGCCATCGGATAGTTTGCTTTAGCTCCGTTCAGCCCCCACTTCGTCAGTGCGCCGGTGTTCCGGTCGATAACATTCACGACGCTGCCGTCGTCCGGCACGTTGACGAAAATGCGCGAGCCCTTCTTTTCCAGTTGGCATGACTCGGAGTGACCTCCACTACCCTTGAGGTCGCTCTCGACGTGCGCTTCCGTGGCAGCGTCGATCATGGCGATACCGCCCACGATGCCAACGAAAACCCGCTTGGAAGCCTCATCCCACCGAAGGTTGTCCGTATCGGATTCCTCGCCCAGCGCGATATTCTTGCGAAGGGCGTACGTCTTCCCGTCATAAACGTTAACCATCCCGTTTCCGGCATTGGCCACGAAGATCTTGTCGAACTCGGGGACGTAGACGACGCCCTGAGGTTCGTTCAACCCCTTGATGCTTTGAACGACCTTGCCCTCGAAAGTGTTCACGATCTCCATGGAATTGTTGCCCAGGGCGGCAAAAATCAACAACCGGCGTTTGGGATAGGCCGTAAAGTGATCGATTCGGCCCGTGACATTTGGCACGGGAATTCGTTGGATCAGTTGTAGTGGTGGAAGGTCGTGTGGCGTCGCGGAAAGTGTGTCCGCAGCCGGCGCGCTGCGGCACCCGGCCGAGAAAGCGATCGCGACGAACCCGATGAGACTCACTGTGGCAGAGACTATCTTCATATTTCCTCCCGTGATATTCCTCGAAGAGGCGGCTCCTCACGGCTGCGGCTCGAAAACCAGGATTGCTGCTTCTTCTTTACCATTTGATGGAGCGCCAACATAAAGGCGATTCAGCTGCGGCGACCAAAGCGACGTGCCGGCACCTGGCGCCGTGGGTACTTGCCCGATGAGTTCGTAATGATCTGCGTCTTTTTGGTTATAGACGTATACAAACCCTACTTCGAACCCCCTGCCCCCGGAGGCATAAACCCGCTTGTGCGGTTCGTCATACCACAGGTCGTCGATTCCGGAGACGCCCTCAACCCGCGAAACTTGTTTACCAGACGCTGTGTCCAAGACAAGCAGCGTGGCAGGGTCACGAACGCCGTCAAAGAGTCGATGATGGCTCTCATCGAACGCGAGCGCGACATTCGACTGGACTCCGGTCGACCAGGTGTTAACCTGCTCGCGCTTCTTTGAATCAACCACTCCAAGCTTGGCCGCTCCGGCAAGCGTAACGTAAATTTGCGGCCTCGATTTTTCGACCCTGATACCACCGGGGCGAGCATCGGTCTTGATATCCGCGATGTGTTTGCTGGTGCCGGTATCGATGACGGCTAGTCCCCCGGATTTTGCATCGCCGAATCCGACGTATAGATATTTGGTAGCAGGGTCGTAGCCCACGTGATCGGCATCGGTACCGATCGGCAGGTTCACAATAAGTTTGAACGTGTCTCCCGCGAATATCTTGCAGGTACCATCATCACCGTTGGCGACGAAGAGCTTTTTGAAGTCGGGAGAATAGAACACTCCCTGCGGCTTGCTTTGTCCGGGGATACTGAAAACCCGCTTTCCCATCTTGAGGTCGATAACTTCGACCGTATTTTGACTCTCTCCGAGCGCCGCCACAAAGAGCCTTCTGCCTTCGAGATCCACGCCGAAATGGTCGAGGCGCCCTTTCACATTGGGCATGGGGATTTTCTGGATCAGCTTGAGTGGTGACTTATCTTGACCCACGCTCACACTATGGACGCTCAGGACGGTTAGTAACACAAGCCCCCCAATCCCTGACACCAAACGTCGCTTTCCTTTCATTTGATCCTCCTCACACTCGTTAGGACAGTTCCTGCACAACTCATTTCGCCTCGTACACGAGGATCTCCGAACCCTGCTGGCCCCGGTGTGGCACCGCCGCAAAAAGTTTCCCCCAGTCGGCTACGAAAAGGCCGGTTCGTGTGCCTGCCGGTACGGGATAGCGTGCAAGCCGGTCGTAGTGATCGGCATCCTCCTGCTGCAAGACATCAATGAAACCTTGACCGCCGATGATGTATTCACGAAAAAGCGAGTGCCGGATTTCTCAAGCTGAAACGATTCGGGATGAGCATCGAGGACGACCTCGCCGACCTTCATTCCCATTGGAGTCCAGAAACCCCAGCGCTCCCTGTCCCTCTTCCCGTTTCCTCAGCGATTTTGCGCCGGCATAACTGACGATCACATGCCTGTTGCGGGCGTCATAGCGAATGTTGTCGGCGTCATCGGGGAACTTCACCGTCTTGAGAAGTTGAAATGTGGTTCCATCATAGATCTTGGTCGTCCCGTCAAGACCGCAAGCAACGAACAGGCGATTCGTCGAAGCGTCGTAGAACACTCCCTGCGGTTCCGCCAGATCGGAAATCGTCCGCACCCGCCGGCTGGAACGGAGATCGATCACTTCGAGAGTGTGGTTGGCCACCGCAGCCACGAACAGGCGCTGACCTTTCACATCGATGCTGAAGTGATCGAGGCGTCCCTGGACATTCGGCAAGGCGACGCGGGTTTTCAGCGACAAAGCCGGGGACTCTTGCCCAATAACGGTGAAGCTATTCAACAGGAGTAGTGTTGTAATCCAGTATTTCATTCGGTCTCCCTCGCGGTTCTGAATTTGCCACCTGGTGGCGTGAATACCCGCCTTCGTTCGCGTGCCCAGGGTCGCCGGCCTGATTGTGAGGACTTGGTGGATGCCGAATTTTGGCGTGCTGGCGCTGCTGTGCCGAGAGCGCGACTAGCAATACCAAACAGACAGTCGCTTGAATTTCGAACCGTGGAGCGTTCATCTCTCACCCTCCGGCTGAACATTCTTAAGTCGATTTCCAAATTTCTTGGGTGCGCGTTGGGTGGGAATATCGTACTCGCCCAACCTGAAGATTTCCTGAAGAATTCCAAGAAATTTTGATATTCCAGATCCGGGTTAAGTCGGGCGGTTAGCGGTCGATGCGATCAAGCACCTCGCGACGCATCACCGCCGCCAAAGCTTCGGCAGCCTGCGCCCGCCAAGTGCTACTCCCGGCGGTAAGTGCTACTGAAGAATGTTTCGGGATTAATATCCGTATGCACAATTCCCCAGGACCGATAGACGTGCACACCATCGGTGGTCACGTAGCGGCCGTTCCGTGGCCGCCCATTCCCTTGCGTGGCAAGATATTCCGTCAGGTGGCTGACTGACGGAAGACGAGCCGCTTTCGCTTGGAAGCGATCTTCGCGAGCGACCATCGCGTCACAGAAACCGCTAACCGGTACTGAGCATCCAATTGTTTTGCACGGTCAAGCGCGTCCTGCAGCGTGATGACCGGCGGCGGATGCCAGCCCCTGGGCAGGCTTAGCCGGCGAGCTGATTCCGGCACGCTGCAGCACGCTGCACAGCGAGACGTGGCCATCCCATTGGCAGTTCCACTGCGGAAGTACAACCAGAGCCAGATCTCTTATCTTCGCCTCGAAAAATCGGCCCCATACCGCGTTGTTCTCCGGATAGGGTGTTTCGATCGCGCTTGGAAATTTCAGATGGGTTAGACAAGCCGTCATAGCCCGCTACGCCGTTTGCAGCTCCTATTTCGTGTCGTAGACGAGGATTTCCCCGCCCGCTCCGCCCTGCTGGCGCCGCGTGGCAACGAAGAGTTTCCCCAAAGCGGGTGAGAAGAAGCCGGTCTGCGCGCCGAAGCCCGTCGGCTGCGTTCCGACCTTCTCGTAGTGATCGGGATCCTTCTGCTGGAAGATCTCGAGCATCCCCGGCCCTGGTGCTCTCTGATCGCTTCCGGCCGCGGTCCTGGCTACGACATAGATCCTGCTCTTGGCCGGGTCGTAGAAGATGTCGTCCGAAAACAGGCCGGGGTCGACGGCAACCTGTGTGACTTGCTTGCCGGACGTCGTATCGAACACGGCCAATGCCGAAGGCTCGCGGCAGGCAACGATCAGCCGATGATGGGTTTCGTCGAGCGCCATGGGGAAATTGTCCGTGCAGCTCACCAGCCAATGCGCGACGGTTTTCCCGGTCGCAAGGTCGGCCACCTGAATTTCCTTCTTGTCCGGGACATTGATGAAGATGCGGGTCCCCATCTGCTCGAGCTGGAAGGATTCGGGGTGCGCATCCGTCGGGATCTCGCTCACTTTCTTGCCCGCGAGATCCATGATCCCCATCGCGCCGTCGCCCTGCTGGCGCGCGGGTGCGCCATAGATGAACTTTTCCCCGCCGTAACCCACAATCACATGCTTGTTCTTGGCGTCGTAGCGAAGGTTGTCGGAATCGGCCGAGTACTTGATCGTCTGCAGCAGCTGGAACGTCTTGCCGTCGAACATCTTCACCGAGCCGTCGCCGCCCGCGGAGACGAAGAGGTGATTGGTGGCGGCATCGTAGTAGGCCGCCTGCGGCTTATCGAGATTGGGAATCAACGAGATCTGCCGCCCGGCCTTCAGGTCGATCACCGAAAGAGTGTGATTGTCGAAGGCGGTGGCGAACAGCCTTTGGCCCGCGATGTCGATGCCCATGTGATCCATGCGCCCGTCGACGTTGGGGAGCGCGATGCGCTGCGTCAGCGGAAGGGCCGAGGATTGACCAAAGGCCAAGCAAGGCAAAAAGAGAACCATCGCACACAGTGCTAGACCATTCTTCATTTTGTCCTCCGTGCGTTATTGTATGCTGTACACGCCGATCTGGGCGCCCTGAGCGCCATGGTGCGGCGTGGTTTCGAAAAGCTCTCCCAGATCAGGCACGAACAGACCCGTGCGGGAGTCGGCAGGCGTGGCAACGCGGCCAATGCGATCGTAGTGGTCGAGATCCATCTGCCGCCAAACATCGATGAAGCCCTCGCCGAGAACATAGATCCGGCCCTTGCCCGCGTCGTAGAAGAGGTCGTCGGTATGTTCGACCATTGCGGGCGAGGCGACGATCTTGCCGGACTCGGTGTCGAAGACGACCAGGCGTGCAGGCATCCGGCAGCCAACGAAGAGCCGGTGGTGAGTCTCGTCGAGGGACATCGGGAAATTCGTCGTGCAAGCCGTTACTGGCCAACGAGCCAGCACCGTTCCCTTTGCCAGATCGGCGACTTCCACTTCCTGGCGGTCCGGGACATTGACGAAGACGCGGGTTCCGACCTTCTCGAGCTGGAAGGATTCGGGATGGGCGTCCATGTCAATGTTTCCAACCTGCTTCCCGTTGGTATCGAGGATGGCGAGCGCACCGCCTCCGCCTGGCCGTGTTACTTTGCCGGCCAGAAATTTCTCGCCCCCATAGCCCACGACGATGTGCTGGCTTCGGTTGTCATAGCGGACATTGTCGGCGTCCAGGTCGAGGGTGACCGTCTGCAAAAGAAGATACGTGGTGCCGTCAAAAATCTTCACGGTACCGTCGCCGCCACAGGCGACGAACAGCCGATCGGTGGCAGGATCGTAGTACGCTCCTTGGGGCTCGTTCAGACCCGGAATCGTATGCATTTGCCGGCCTGTCTTCAGATCGAGCACTTCGAGCGTGTGATTGTCGAACGCCGTCGCGAAGAGGCGCTGGCCTTTCAGATCGACCCCAAGATGATCCATGCGGCCTTCGACGTTCGTTAGTCGTATGGGGTTCTTGGCGATCAAGCCCGGGGCCTGTTGCGCCGCGACCGAGCCGCAGGCGAGAACCAGACCCAAGAGCAGGGTGGCGGTGCAATTCCTCATCGTGATCATGTTCGTTTCCCTCCGAAGAGTCGGTTAACGCGCCT